>FWPV01000150.1_pt1 | contig 243804 bp, 220 predicted proteins | sample 2228371 | NCBI WGS metagenome assembly FWPV01 (sample SAMEA103939776, study PRJEB20133) | metagenome
TTAATGGCCTCAATTCTTGCAATATCTATGCCGCTCTACCACCCCGCTAACCCTCATCAATACTGGAGTTAGGGGGTTTCTCAGGGACGACTATCTGGGCCAAGCACAGCATCAAGCCGCACTTGCTCGAAGGCTATCTGACCTCCAATGATCCGGACTTCGAGACCAAGGCGGCTGATGTCATCGGGCTGTACCTGAACCCTCCGCAGAACGCGGTGGTGTTCAGCGTCGATGAGAAGACCGCGATTCAGGCGCTCAACCGGCTGGACCCGGTGCTGCCGCTGTCGCCGGGGCGCGCTGAGCGCCATGGCTTCGAGTACTTCCGCCACGGCACGCTGTCGTTGTACGCTGCCTTCAACACCAAGACCGGCGAGGTACTGGGCAAGACTGCCACGCGCCACACCTCGGCCGAGTTCGTGGCGTTTCTCACCGACATCGTGGCCAACCAGCCCAAGGGCAAAGAAATTCACGTCATCGCCGACAACCTCTCGGCCCACAAGACCAAGCAGGTCGGTGCATTTCTTGAAACGCACAGCAACGTTCATATGCACTTCACGCCAACGTACTCGTCCTGGCTCAATCAGGTGGAGTTGTGGTTTGCCAAGATCGAACGCGATGTCATCGCACGCGGCGTCTTCACGTCCGTGCCTGACTTGAAGAGGAAGCTCATGCGATACATCCGCAAGTACAACGAGCAGCCCAAGCCAGTGAAGTGGAAGTACTGTGACCTGTCACGACGCATCACTCCCGATTCAATCGTTACAGTCCACTAGTGGCGCATTCGACCTTGTTGCAGGTGGGCGCATCACGGCCAACAGCGTGACGGGTGCGGGGGTTGCCATGACTGCCACCACAGGTGGCATCGGGCAGAACGCAGCCACCACCATCAACGGTGGCACAGGCGCTGTTGTTTTGAATGGCGGCACTGGCGGCGTTTCGGTGGCAACCGTTGGGGGAAGCAGCGTTACTTTGGCAACCACCGGAGCCACAGGTGACATCGCGTCGAGCGGCACGATTACTGCATCGACGGGCAATGTGCTGATGAACGCGGGCCGCAACGTCGCGCTGGGTGGCGCGGTTGCAGCAAACGCCGGCACCTCCACCATCAACTTCGGTGTCTCAGCGGCTGGCGCGTTCTCCACCACCGCAGCTATCACCTCCACTGCAACTGCAATCAACGGCGCTGGCAACAACGACAGCTTCAACTTCAGTGCTGCCCCTGCCATCACGGCAACTGTGAGTGGAGGCGCCGGCACCAACACCCTGACCGGGCGCAACGCTGATACCGCGTACAGCATCACTGCGGCCAATAGCGGCAGCGGTGGCGGACTGTCCTTCAACAACATTCAGGCGTTGACCGGTGGCAGCGGCAACGACACCTTCACGCTGGCGACGCTGGTGCCGACCTTCAACGGCTCCATCGCCGGTGGCGGCGGCACCGACACTCTGGCAGCCACCGACGGCACCAACGCCTGGGCCATCACCGGCGCCAATGCAGGTACGCTCAATGGCACAACAACTTTCAGCGCCATCACCAACCTCACCGGCGGTAGCGGCGCAGACACGCTGACCGGCCGCAACAACGCCACAGCCTGGAGCATCACAGGTGCCAACGCCGTGACGGTTGAAGGCATGAACGCCACCAGCATGAATGCGCTGGTGGGCGGCACGGCCGCCGACACCTTCACGCTGGCGACGCTGGTGCCGACCTTCAACGGCTCCATCGCCGGTGGCGGCGGCACCGACACGCTCGCAGCCACGGACGGCACCAACGCCTGGGCGATCACGGGCGCCAACGCTGGCACGCTGAACACCAGCACCAGCTTTACGGCCATCACCAACCTGACCGGCGGTAGCGGCGCAGACACGCTGACGGGTCGCAACAACGCCACAGCCTGGAGCATCACGGGTGCCAACGCCGTGACGGTTGAAGGCATAAACGCCACCAGCATGAACGCGCTGGTCGGTGGCACAGCCGCCGACACCTTCACGCTGGCGACGCTGGTGCCGACCTTCAACGGCTCCATCGCCGGTGGCGGCGGCACCGACACTCTGGCAGCCACCGACGGCACCAACGCCTGGGCCATCACCGGCGCCAATGCAGGTACGCTCAATGGCACAACAACTTTCAGCGCCATCACCAACCTCACCGGCGGTAGCGGCGCAGACACGCTGACCGGCCGCAACAACGCCACAGCCTGGAGCATCACAGGTGCCAACGCCGTGACGGTTGAAGGCATGAACGCCACCAGCATGAATGCGCTGGTGGGCGGCACGGCCGCCGACACCTTCACGCTGGCGACGCTGGTGCCGACCTTCAACGGCTCCATCGCCGGTGGCGGCGGCACCGACACGCTCGCAGCCACGGACGGCACCAACGCCTGGGCGATCACGGGCGCCAACGCTGGCACGCTGAACACCAGCACCAGCTTTACGGCCATCACCAACCTGACCGGCGGTAGCGGCGCAGACACGCTGACGGGTCGCAACAACGCCACAGCCTGGAGCATCACCGGTGCCAACGCCGTAACAGCCGAAGGCATGAACGCCACCAGCATGAACGCGCTGGTCGGTGGAACAGCCGCCGACACCTTCACACTGGCGACGCTGGTGCCGACCTTCAACGGTTCCATCACCGGTGGCGGCGGCACCGACACGCTCGCAGCCACCGACGGCACCAACGCCTGGGCCATCACCGGCGCCAACGCGGGTACGCTCAACACCAGCACCAGCTTTACGGCCATCACCAACCTGACCGGCGGTACGGGCGCGGACACCTTCACCTTTGCCAATGCCGGCTCGGTCACAGGAACGGTGACGGGCGGTGCAACGGCATCGGTCGATACGGTGGACCTTAGCGCCAAAACCGGGGCAGTCGCGATCAACGCGCAGACCGGTGTGGCCACCGGCTCGGCAGGGACGACCGGCATCGAAGCCTTTACGGGCAACGGCGCCAACACCACCCTGACCGGCGCAGCCTTCAGCCTCACCGGTTCCAACAGCGGCACCGCCGATGGCATGACCTACAGCGGCGTGGCCAACCTGCAGGGCGCGGCCGTTGCCAATAGCTTTGCCGGCAACGGCGGCAGTGTCGGCGGCAGCATCACCGACGGCGGTGCAGGCGTCACCCTGTCGGGAACCCTCACCAGCACCGGCGCGCAAACCTACAACAGTGCCGTGACGCTGGGCGCAGACACCACGCTGGCCGGCAGCGGCATCAATCTGGCGGGCACAGTGGACGGTGCCACCCGCGCGCTGACCCTCAACAGCGCCGGCGCCACCACCCTGGGCGGCGCCGTCAACGTGGCCAGTCTCACGACCAATGCCGGTGGCACCACGTCGATCGGCGCCAATGTCTCCACCACCGGCGCGCAGAGTTATGGCGATGCAGTCAACCTCACCGCAGGCGTTGTGCTGGCCAGCTCGGGCGGAGGCGCCATCGGTTTTGCCGGTACCGTCAACGGCGGCCAGGCATTGACGGTCAACACCACCGGTGCCACCAGCTTTGGTGCTGCCGTGGGCGGGACCACCGCACTCACGTCCGTGACCACTAATGCGGGCGGCACGATCAGCCTGGGCGGCAACGTGACCACCACCGGCGCGCAGAGTTATGGGGAAAACGCCACGGCGCCCGCGCCTGTGACGGTTGCCAGCACCGGCGGCGGCAACATCAGCTTTCTGGGCAGCCTGACAGGGGACGTCACCATCAATACCACCGGCATCATCGTCCGGCCCGCGACGACCACGACGACCACGGCAAGCACGTCGGTTTCAGCGGCGGGCGCCACATCGGCGGGGACCACCGCTCAGCAGACCCTGCGATCTAACACCATCGCGGCCTCGCAAAGCCAGTCGGCCAACGATGTGGCGGAGGGGTCAGACGCCAAGGCTGTTCCGACACGCCGGTCCCTGCTCCAGTGGACGCTGGCTGACCTTCAGAAGCTGATGGAGCCGCTGGACTTTGGCAGCGGCAGGGTGGGGGGCTCGACATGTACTCCGGCCCAGAGTACCGCGGGTGCCTGCTGACAAGGGCGCGTGAGAATCAAGGGTCAACCAGCTACTGCGCCGGCTTGTTCACCGCCGGGCAGGGCCGGTCAAGCAGCAGGCGGTCGGTGCAGGCCGCACAGCTTGTTGCCGTCCGGGTCGCGCAGGTAGGCCAGGTACAGCTTGCCCACAGCGCCATCGCGCAGGCCCGGCGGGTCTTCGCAGGTCGTGCCGCCGTTGGCGATGCCTGCTGCATGCCAGGCATCGACCTGCTCGGGCGACTCCATCTTGAAGCCGATGGTGCTGCCGTTGCCGTGGCAGGCCGGTTCGCCATTGATCGCGGTGCTGATCGCGAAGGTGCCCGTCTTGCTGCGGTAGAAGTACCGGTTCTTGTTGGCGACGCCGGGGGCGACGCCCAGGGTGCCGAGCACCGCGTCGTAAAACTTCTTTGAAACTTCGAGGTCGTTAACGCCGACCATGACATGACTGAACATTGGTTTGTCTCCGTGGGGTGCCCGGGATGGACGGGTTGGGATGGGGAGATGGTAATGGATGCCGTTTCGACGGAATTCAACACAGTGCCGCTCGCCGGTTAAAGTCCATGCCGTCGTCGCCCCTAAAAACCGCAGCGTGAACTTCATTCGCCAACACTCCACCGGCTTCTTCGTAGCCTCTTTGCTTCTGGGCGCTGTGTCTGCAGCGGCGGTGGAGCTATTCTGGGAAAACGCCTACGGTGGGGTCGCTCGCCTGGGCATGCTGATGGGCTACGGTCTGGTGGTGCTGCTTCTGCCGGTACGCATCTTTATCTGGCAAGCCGGCAAGCGATTGGCCGAGCCCTCCAAGTCGCTGGCCTGGCAGGCCTTGAGTGACGAGCAGTTCAGGGATGCGGGTCGGTTGGCCCGTGCCACCTTCACCATTCAGCACGTGGGTGTTTTCTGCGTGGCCTTTGTGCTCGGATGGGCGCTGGTGACCATGCTGGTCGTTGCAATGCGCTTCCTCTAGACATCAGTCATCTGGATCACTGTGCAGGGCAACCCTTCCCGCCCTGCTGTCAAGCTGTTTTCCCACAAGCCGCAAGCTGCCCGGGTCCGATAATTGCGTCATGACGCAAATGCCGCCCGCTGCCACCACCACCCCCGACATCGTTCTTCCGGACGAGACCGGCACGACGGTGACGACGGTCGATGTCACGGTGGTGAAAGTTGGCGAAGTCACGGTGGTCGAGACGCAGCAGGTGTTCGACCCCGACAGCACCGCGCACTTCCAGACCCGGATGAGCCGGGCGCCGGTCTGGTTTGTTTCCATCGTGGCCAGCAACCACCGCGAGAAGCACCGCTTCCGCGAAGAGCTGGCGCACATCAAGGGCGCGTGGCCGCTGCTGATGAAGCAGCGCAAGGGCGGCACTTGGACGCCGGAAGACAAAGTCCAGCTCAAGGCAGCGGTTCGCTCGGCCTCGTCGGTCAGCCCCTATTTGTTCATCTGGGCGATTCCGGGCTCCATGGTGCTGCTGCCCTTTTTGGCCTGGTTTCTGGACCGGCAGCGCAAGAGGCGCGCCGTCGAGCGGCGCCGGCTCAACAAGGAATAACTTGCGGCTGGAGCGCTTGCTGCATTAAATTCGCGTCCAGCGCCCGTGCAGCAAGCGCAAGCAGCTATCAAAATCAGAGCGCCTGACCACTGTCCTGCCCATGATGAAAGCCGATCCCCATGCCTGAGCCAACCAGCGACTTCCTCATCATCGGCGGCGGCATCGCCGCAGCCTCGGTGGGTTACTGGCTGGCGCCGCATGGGCGGGTGACGCTGCTGGAGCGCGAGTCGCAGCCGGGTTACCACTCGACCGGGCGCTCGGCGGCGCTGTTCATGGAAAGTTATGGCACGGCCCAGGTGCGGGCGCTGACCATGGCGAGCCGCGCCTTCTTCGCCAACCCGCCCGCAGGTTTCAGCGAACACCCGCTGATCTCGCCGCGCGGCGCGATGATGGTGGCCACCCACGGCGAAGAGGCGCAACTGGCCGAACAGTGGGACATCTTCCGCAGCGTCACGCCGCATGCGCGGCTGCTGAGCAGCGCTGAGGCCTGTGCGCTGGTGCCGGTGCTGCGCCCGGACAAGGTGCTGGGCGCGGTGCTGGAGCCGGATGCGGCCGACATGGACGTGGATGCGATCCACCAGGGTTTTCTGCGCGGCCTGCGGCGCGCCGGCGGTCGGGTGATCTGCAACGCCGAGGTCACGGCGCTGGCGCGCGTGGGTGAGTTCTGGCAAGTGCAGGCCGGCGGGCAGAGCTATGAAGCGGCGGTGGTCATCAACGCCGCCGGTGCCTGGGCCGATGTGGTGGCGGCGCTGGCCGGTGTGCAGCCTGTGGGGCTGGAGCCGCGGCGCCGCTCGGCCTTTATCTTCGCGCCGCCCGAAGGCATCCCCAGTGCGGCCTGGCCGCTGACGGCCAGCATCAACGAAGGCTGGTACTTCAAGCCCGACGCCGGCATGTTGCTGGGTTCGCCGGCCAATGCCGACCCGGTGGCGCCGCAGGACATCCAGCCGGAGGAGCTGGACATCGCGATGGCGATTCACCGCATCGAGGAGATGACCACGCTGACCATACGCCGTCCGACGCGCACCTGGGCCGGGCTGCGCTCCTTCGTGGCGGACGGCGACCTGGTGGGTGGCTTCGATCCCGACGCGCCGGGTTTCTTCTGGCTGGCGGCGCAAGGCGGCTACGGCATCCAGACCTCGGCGGCCATGGGCGAGGCCTGCGCCGCACTGGCTCGCGGCCTGCCGCTGCCGCAACGTATCGCCGGTTTCGGCCTCACCGACGCCATGTTGTCGCCGGCGCGGTTGCGCGCAGCCTCCGGACGTTAAGCATCAAATCGGTCGCCCGAGCCCGGCCGGCAAGCGCAAGCAGCTATCAAAACAGGAGCGTTTAGCGGCCCGAGGAGCTGTCGGCCGGCGGCGCCGCCGGCACCTTCAGCACGCGCCTTATGGTTTCCAGCAGGTCGGCATTGGACGTCGAGGCCTTGAGCAGCACCGCGTCAGGACGGGTCTTGGCATCGGGCAGCACCTCGCTGGCGGAAAACACCACCAGCGCGGGCCGCGGTTGCAGGCTGTCGATCAGTTCCACCAGGTCCCAGCCGGACTCCCGGCCCAGCGTCAGGTCCAGCAGCACCAGGTCAAAGGGCTGGGCGCGCAGCGCGGCGCGTGCCTGGTCCAGGTTGCCGGCAAACTCGAAGGTGGCAAAGTCGGCGGCGATGCTCGCGGCAATGTGCTGGATGTCGATGTCGTCTTCCACATGCAGGATGCGCGGCTTGCGCCCGTGCAGGTCGGCCACCGCGCGCTGCATGGCGGCCACCAGTTGCGCCTCGTCGATCGGCTTGCTCAGCCAGTCCGACACCGACGAGGGCGTGTGGTCGAGCTGGAGCTGGCCGTCGCCGGTGAGGGTGGAGATCACGATCACCGGCAGCGCCCGCGTGGCTTCGTTCTGGCGCAGGCTGTTGAGGAAGGTGCCGCCGCCCTGGCCGGGCAGGCGCAGGTCCAGCGTCACGGCGTCGTAGCGGCCGGCGGCCAGCATCACCGAAGCCTGCTCGGCGCTGTGGGCCAGGTCGGTATCGAAGCCGGCCTTGTCCAGCATGATGGCGATCAGCCGGGCCACGTCGAGGTCGGCTTCGCACACCAGGATGCGCGCACGTGGCGCCGCCGTCGCGGCGTCGGCCGGCCCGCGCCACAGCGGCAGCTCGAAGAAAAACGTCGTGCCTTCGCCGAGCCGGCTGTCGAACCCGATGCTCCCGCCCATGCGCTCGACCAGCGCGCGCGAGATGTTCAGGCCCAGGCCGGTGCCGCTTTTCTGGCGGGTGTCGGACGAGTCGGCCTGCGAGAACTTCTGGAAGATGCGCGAGCGGAATTCCTCGGGGATGCCGGGGCCGTGGTCGCGCACCTCGACCCGCACCCCCAGCCCGGCGCGCAGTACATGCACCTCGACCACGCCGCCGGCGGGCGAGAACTTCAGCGCATTCGACAGCAGGTTGGTCACCACCTGCGTGAGCCGGTCGGCCTCGACCTTGACCTGCAGCCCCGGGTCCTCGCAGTGCAGCGCCAGGCTGACATTGTTGGCCAGGCCGTAGCCCTGGTTGGCGGCAACCGCCTGGGTCAACAGCGGCAGCAGCGCCATCGGCTGCAGCTCCAGTTGCATCTTGCCGGACTCGATTTTTTCGATGTCGAGGATGTCGTTGATCAGCCGGATCAGGCGCTCGCAGTTGTTCTTGGCGATGTCGATCAGCTTCATGGCCGGGTCGGGCAGCTTGCCGGCCATGCCGCCGGAGACCAGGCCCAGCGAGCCGCGGATCGAGGTCAGCGGGGTGCGCAGCTCATGGCTCACGGTCGAGACAAACTCGCTTTTCAGGCGGTCGATGCGCTTGAGTTCGGTGATGTCGGTGGCCAGCGAATAAAAGCCGATGACCTTGCCCTCGTCCTCGCCATCGCCGTAACGCGGGAAGTACTTGACCACATAGTCGCGCACATCGCCGTTCGACGAGCGCTGCTTGCGTTCGTACACCACCGGGTAGCCGGCCAGCACCTCTTCCACCCGGGGGCGCAGCTTTTCGTAAAACGCCGGTTCCATCAGCTCGCGCATGCTTTTGCCCAGGATCTCTTCGCTCGACAGGCCAAAGGCCTCCTGGTAGGCGCGGTTGTGGAAACGGCAGCGCTGGTCGGCATCGACATAGGCGATCAGCGCGGGCACGGTGTCGGTGATGTCGCGCAATTGCTGTTCGCTGGCGCGCACGCGGTCGCTGGAGCGGCGCATCTCGGTGGTGTCGCGGCCGGTGCCGCGGTAGCCGGTGAAACGCCCCGAGGCATCGTAGATCGGCACGCCGCTGATGGACAGGTGGCGCACCCGGCCCTTGCCGTCCAGCCGCGAGACCTCGAAGTCGCGAAATGGCTCGCGCCGCTGGAGCTGCGCCTCGTGCGCCGCCCAGACGCTTTCGTCCATGTTCACATACGGCAACTCATGCCGCTGTTTGCCGATGCTGCTGTTGCTGGTGAGCGCGCCCATGTCGGCGACCTGGCCGGCGATCTGGACAAAGCGGAAATTCTCGTCCTGCTCCCAGAACCAGTCGTTGGACAACTCGACCAGCGCGCGAAAGCGCTCCTCGTTGGCGCGTGAGCGCTGCTCGGCGAGCTTGCGTTCGGTGATGTCCTGCAACTGCGAAATGAAGTGCAGCGGCTTGCCCTGTCCGTCGCGCACCAGTGAGCAACACAGCATGGCCCAGACGATGCTGCCGGACTTGTGCTTGTAGCGCTTCTCGCGCTGGTAGGTCTCGATTTCGCCGGCCAGCGCGCGCTGGCGCTGCAGGATGTCTTCGCCGGCGTCCTCGGGGTGGGTGACATCGGGTGCGTTGGGCCCCAGCAGTTCAGCCTCTGAATAACCGAACATCTCGCAAAACGCGCGGTTGACGCGCAGGCGCTTGAAGTCGGTGCCCAGCACGGCCATGCCGATGGCGGCGTTTTCGAAGGCGCTGGTGAACTGCTGGTCGCTGGCCACGGCGCCGGCCGCGCGTTCATACGCCGCCAGCCGCTCAGCCTGCTGGCGCAATTGCTGCTGCAGCTCCTCGTTCAGCTGCGTCAGCGCCTGCACGCGGTCCTGCAGGCTCTGCGGTGTTGCTTTGTCTTGCGCCATCTGCTTCAGGGGGTTGGTGCTTGCTTACCGCGCTTGCCTTGTGGAACGGGCCAAACGTGTGCTGCCGCGATGTAGTCAGTATGGGTTATTTTCTCCCGCGCGGCCGTCAGCGGCCCGCGGTATTTGCCGGGGTTATCCCTAGCCACCCCAGCGCAAGACAGTGCGCCGGGTCGCCTTCGGCTTCTCGCGGGATCACGCCGGTGTCCTACATCGCCTGCTGCCCTTGCCCACAGCCGGGCGCTGGCGCACCGGCCTAGCGTGGACGATCACTTCAAGGAAACCTCATGCCCCAATCGACCAAAGACAGCAATGGTGGAAAAAGCCATTCGACCCATAACAGCGGACGCAGCGCCGCGCAGCCCGCCGACAAGGCGGCGAAAAACCCGCAGTCGCCGATTGGCCCCCAGAACAAGGGCGAGAAAAAAACCACCCCCTAGCCGGTCGTCGCGCGGTGGGGGCTACTGGTCGTCCACCGTGCCGACATCGACCTTCATCTCGCTGACTTCCAGCGGTTGTGCGCCGTAGTCAGAGATGAAGGCCACGTCGGCGGCGTCGCGACCGTAGGCCAGCACGATGCGGCCGCCGCGCGGCTCCTTCTGCGTGGCGTCGAAGGTGTACCAGCGGCCGCCGACAAAGGCCTCGAACCAGGCGTGCAGGTCCATCGGGTCCAGCTCGTGAAGGTAGCCGACCACCATGCGCGCCGGCATTTGCAGGCTGCGGCACAGGGCAATGCCGACATGCGCAAAGTCGCGGCAGACGCCGGCGCCGTGGCCCAAGGTGTCCATCGCGTCGGTGGTGGCTTCGCTCACGCCGTATTTGTAGTCCAGGTTGGCATTGATCCAGGCGCGGATTTTTTCGGCCTGGGCATAACCCGGCGGGGTGTCGCCGACGATCTCGCGTGCCTTTTCGAACATCTTGTCGGACGGGCAGTAGCGGCTTTGCAGCAGGTAATGCAAGACGTCGTCGGGCAGTTCGGCCACCGGCGTGTGTGGCGCGTCGGGCTGGACCGCGATCTGGTCTTCCACTTCCATCACCACCTCGACGGCGATCTTCATCTCGCCGGCCGGCAGCACCAGGCGCTGGCACAGGTTGCCGTAGCCGTCCACGTATTCGGTGGTCGGCACCCAGGGGTCCAGCTGATACCGGTCACTGACGATCCACTGGGCCTGGCCGCTGCGCGGGCGCAGCATCGCGACGATGGGACAGTCGCCCACCGTGTGGACGGTCAGGTGGCAGCTGGCCTTGAGCTTCATGTCTCGCCTAGCCGCGCTTGCCGGTGACCGCGCGGTAGACGAACAGCAGGATGATGGCGCCCAGCACCGCGGCGATGAAGCCGGCCGACTCGCCGACCTGGTAAAAGCCGAGGAAGCGGCCGAGGTAGGTGGCAATCACCGAACCGACGATGCCGATGATCACGGTGATGATGAAACCGGCCGGGTCACGGCCGGGCATCAGGAATTTGGCGACGATGCCGACGATGAAGCCGATGAGGATGGTCCAGAGAATGCCCATGGTGGTCTTTCGAGAGAGTTGGAGGTGTTGACGTGAAACGGGCCCGGCCCGAAGACAACAGAGCATCCACCGCACCCGGGCAGCGAGCTATCGGAGAAGCGAGGCGTGGCGTGTAGGACCATGCAGACACAGGCGCCCCCGCGCCGGCGGAAGCGCCCTCACCCCCTCTGATTCAGAAGGCAAATCGGCCTCCAGCCCAGGACTGGCAAGCGCGGCCAGCTATCAAAAAAATAGCTGCCTGGCGGCCTGGCTTATTCCGGCAACACGCCGATTTCCCTGGTGATGGCGGCCCAGCGGGTGTGTTCGCTGGCCAGGAAGGCCGCCACCTGCTCCACCGACAGGCCGGGTTCGGCGATCGGGCCGATGGTGGCGATGCGGTCGGCCACCTCCTTGTCGGCCAGCAGGCTGCTGATGTCGCGGTTGGCGCGGCTGATGGCCGCCTGCGGCGTGCCCTTGGGGGCCACCACCGCAAACCAGCCGACCATGTCGAAGCCAGGCAGCAGCTCGGACAGCGCCGGCACCTGCTCCCAGCCCGCCACGCGTTTGAGCGAGCTGGTGGCGAGCACGCGCAGCCGGCCCTGTTTGGCCAGCGCTGCGGTGGAGGCCAGGTCGGCGACCATGGCGTCGATGTGTTTGCCCATCAGGTCTTGCGAACCGACGCCGACCGAGGAGTAGGACACCAGGTTGGCCTGCGCGCCCGAACGCGCGTTGAACAGGCGCGCGATCATGCCGCTGAAGGTGCGCGGGCCTTCGTTGCCGAGCGTCAGCTTGCCGGGCTCGGCTTTGGAGCGGGCAATCAGGTCCTCGATGGTCTTGAGCGGCGAGCTGGCCTCGACCAGGATGGCGAACGGGCTTTTGGCCACGAAGGCCACCGGCACGAAGTCCTTTTGCGGGTCATAGGGCAGGGTCTTGAACAGCAGCGGGTTGGTCACCAGCGCGGCGGTGGTGGCGAAGTAAAAGGTGGCGCCGTCGGCCGGCGCGCGGGCAGCGACCAGCGCGCCCGTGATGTTTTGCCCGCCCGGCTTGTTGTCGATAACCACCGGCTGGGCCCAGCCTTTGGCCAGGCGGTCCGACAGCAGGCGCGCCACGTTGTCGGGGCCGGAGCCGGCCGGTTGCGACAGCACAAAGCGGACGGGTTTGTCCGGCCAGGCCTGGGCGTGGGCCAGCGGCAGCCAGCCGGCGATGGACAGGGAGCTGAGGGAAAGGGCGAAGTGGCGGCGGTTCATGGTGTTGTCTCCTGGGTGTTGTTCAATTCACGCGTTTTCAAATGGTTCATGCGGCAAGCAGGGCGCCGCGGGTGTGGCGGGACCGCTGGATCAGCAGGCTGTCCAGCCCGTCGGCACTGTCGGCAATGCCGAACACATAGTGGTCGGGCCGGACCAGCGCGGCCTGGCACGCGTGGCGGGCCATCCAGCCGGCCAGCACCGCATCGGCCTCGTGCCAGGCGGGATCGGCCAGGTCGATCAGCGTCAGGGTGTCGTCGCCGGCGTGCTCACGGGCGCTGGCGCGCACACGGTCGCCGGCAGCGGCCGACAGCACCAGGCGCCAGCCCGTGCCGGCGAGATGGTCCAGCCGCAGCCGGCCCCCGGGGCGCACGATCCAGGGTTGGGGAAACAGCGTGCCGCGCGCGGCGTGGGCCTCGCCGGCCAGGCAGCAGGCGGTGTCGCCTGCGCTGCCGATGGGCGGCTGCACATCCTGCCGCGGGGTCGGCTGGACCACGCCGCCGGCTTGCGCGAGCAGCGTCCGGTCGCGTTCTCGCGCCGCCACCTGGTCGCGTTCGCCGATCAGCTGGCCGATGTGTTTGATGCGGCGCGTCAGTTCGGTGACATGCGCCTTGCGCTCCGGACCGTAGCTGTCCAGCAGGGCATCCGGCGCCGCGCCGGTCAGCACCGCGTCCAGCTTCCAGCACAAATTGGCCACATCGCGTATGCCCTGGCACATGCCCTGGCCCAGAAACGGCGGCTGCTGGTGCGCGGCGTCGCCGGCCAGGAAGACGTGGCCGCGGCGCCAGTCGCGCGCCACCAGCGCGTGGAAGCGGTAGCTGGCCTGGCGCCACAGCGTCGCATCGTCGGGCGTGATCCAGCGCGCCAGCAGCGGCCAGGTGCCTTCGGGTGTGGCCAGGTGCTGCGGGTCTTCGCCTTCGTTGATGGAAATTTCCCAGCGCCGGTGATTGCCGGGGCCAATGATGTAGGAACAGGGCCGCTGCGGCTCGCAGTACTGGACACTGGTGGCCGGCACTTTGGCCAGGCCGCGCTCGTTAAGCAGCACATCGACGACCAGCCAGGGCTCGTCGAAGCCGAGGTCGTCCAGCGGCATCCCGGCCAGGCCACGCACCGTGCTGGAGGCGCCGTCGCAGGCGATGACGTAACGCGCCTGCACCGTGGATAACCTGCCGTCCTCGCCCTGCAGGCTCAGCGTGGCCTGCTCGCCGCCTGGCTGCAGGCCGGTCACGGCCTGGCCCAGCGCCAGCGTCACCGACGGCAGGCCGGCCACATGCCGGCGCAGCACTTCCTCGAGACGCGGCTGGGTGAACACCAGCGAAGGCGTGTAGCCCATGGGGTAAGGCGGCGGCACCGTGGACATGCGCTTGATCAGCGTGCCATCGACGCCGTAAAACAGCGAGTCGGTGAAGGGCTCGGTGAAGGCGGCGAGTTCCTCTTCGAGACCCAGCTCCTGGAACACGCGCATGATTTCATGGTCCAGCGCAATCGCGCGCGGCTTGTCGTAGACCTCGCGCTGGCGGTCGCAGACAAAGGTGCGCAGGCCGCGCCGCCCCAGCAAGGCGGCGGCCACGGCGCCGGTCGGGCCGAAACCGACGATGGCCACGTCATACACCAGGGGCGTCATCAGGCGGCCTCGTCCTCGACGGTGTTGGACAACACACCGACACGCTCGAGCTCGATCTCGACCACGTCGCCGTGTTTCATCCAGACCGGTGGCGTGCGCGCCTGGCCCACGCCCGCCGGTGTGCCCATCACGATCACGTCGCCCGGCTCCAGCGTCATGCACTCGGTGACCAGCTTGATGGTTTCGGCCACGCCCCAGATCATGTCGCGGGTGTTCGCGTCCTGCATGACCTGGCCGTTCAGGCGCGTCTGGATGCGCAGCTCGCTGGCGCCCGGCGGCAACTCGTCGGCCGTCACCAGCACCGGGCCGAAGCCGCCGGTGCGGTCGAAGTTCTTGCCTATGCTCCACTGCGGGGTTTTCTTCTGGTAGTCGCGCACCGACATGTCGTTGAAGCAGCTGTAGCCGAAGACCGCGTCCAGCGCCTTGTCCATGCTCGCGTGTTTGATACGTTTGCCGATGACCACGGCGACCTCGGCCTCATAGTCGAAACGCACCGACACGCGCGGGCGCAGGGCCTTGCCGCCGTGCGCCAGCAGCGAGGTCGCCGAACGCAGGAAAAACCAGGGGTACTCGGGTTTCTCGCGGCCGCCTTCCTTGGCGTGGTCGAAATAGTTCAGGCCCAGGCAGATGATCTTGCCGGGCTCGGGCAGCAGCGGAGCCAGCGTGAGGCTGCCCAGCGGCAGGCGCGGTGCGCTGCCGGCGATCGCGGCTTTCGCGGCGGCGGCGAGGTCCACACCGGCGGCCAGCGCTGCGCGCAGGTCGGCCGGCACCTGGGGCTGGGCTGCGTTCAGGTCGATCACATCCGTGCCGTCGACGACACCGAGGCGGGCTTGTCCATTGTGGAGAAAGGTGGTGAATTTCATGGGAAGGTTCTCTGGGAAAAAATAAGCAGCTCAGGCCGCGGAGGGAACAAAAAACACGGCGCGCTGGGCTTGCTTGAGCCGCGCGCTGGGCGGTGCGGAAATGCCCCACTGGTCGACCCGGCCGGGCGGCCAGGTCCAGTCGTCGGGGCTGCCCACCGGGTAGTCGGCGCCGATTTGCTGCACATCAGCGGTGTATTCGATGACCACGCCGAAAGGGTCGATAAAGTAGTTGAAGGCGTTGTTGCCGGGTCCGTGGCGGCCCGGGCCCCATTCGATGCCGTGGCCGGCATCTTTCATGCGGCCGCCGCCGCGCATCACGGCTTCCAGCGCCGGCATCAGGAAGGCGATGTGGTTGAGCGCGTTGTTGTCGGTGTCGCCGAGCGCGATGCTGTGGTGGTCGGTGTCGCAGTTGAGGAAAGCCATGATGCGCGTGCGGTCCACCAGCCGGAAGCCCAGCGCGCGCTCAAAAAAGGCCTGCGCCGCGGGAAGGTCGCTGGCATTGAGCACGGCGTGGGCCAGCCGGATCGGGCTGTCGGGCTGACTTGGGGTGTCGCTGTGCTGGCGGTCGCCAACCACCACCTGGATCAGCCGCCCGTGCGGGTCGCGCAAGGTCAGGCCGGTGCCGCCGGCCGGGTCGTCCAGCGGCGCGATGGGGGAGGCGATGCTGCCGCCGGCCTGCAGCGCGGCGTGTTCAATCGCGTCCAGCGCTTCGCGCGAACGCGCGCGCAGGGTGACATGGCGGATCTGCGCCTGCGCACCGCCCTGATGCAGGGCCAGCAGGTGGTGGTCGGGGCCGGTGCCGCGCAGATAGAGGGCGCCGGGTTCGCGTGCCACCACGCTGAGTTTCCAGACCTGGGTGTAGAAGGCTTCGGCCTTGTCGAGGTCGGGCAGCTCGAGGGCGACGCTGCGCAGCGCCTGTATCCAGGGGGAGCTCATGGCTGTGTCCTTGTGGGCAGGCCGAGAAAAACTTCGGCGTTGCGGTGAATCAGGCGTTCGGCGCTGGCGCTGTCGAAACCTGCGGCTGCTATGCGCGCCACCGGCGTGCGCTCGTGGAAGTTGAAGGGGTAGTCGGTGCCCAGCATCAGCTGCGTCTCGCCGAACATCTGCACCAGGTGGCGCAAGGTCGGTGCGTCGAACACCAGGGTGTCGAAGTACAGGCGACGCGCCTGCTCCGCCGGCGCGCTTTCGACCTGTTCCCTGAGCGCGGGAAACACCGACCAGCCCTGCTGCAGCCGCGGCAGCAGGCTGGCCAGCGTGCCGCCGCCGTGGCTGAAGGCGATGCGCAGTTTCGGATGCCGCAGCACCAGGTTGCCGGTGATGACCGAGGCTGCCGCCAGGCCCACATCGGTGGGGTAGGCCAGCACCTGTTGCAGCGGCGCCGGGCCGACCAGGCGGTCCATGCCGGTGGGCTTGAGGGCGTGCACGAACACCGCCGCACCGAGGGCTTCACAGGCGGCGAAAAAGGGATGGAAACGCGGGTCGCCGATGGCCACGCCGTTGATGTTGCTGCCGATCTCCACCCCGGCAAAACCCAGGGTCTCCACGGCGTAGCGCAGTTCGGCGATCGCCATGTCGATGTCCTGCAGCGGCACCGCGCCCAGACCGATCAGCGCGCCGCCAGCGTCGGCCACCATGGCAGCGATCTGCTCGTTGAGGTAACGCAGCAGCTGCTGCGCATCGGCGGCGGTGAACCAGTAAGACAGCAGTTCCGGCATGGGCGAGATCACCTGCCGCGCCAGCTCCATCGCCGGCAGGTCGGCCAGGCGGCGCGACGGGCTCCAGCATTTCTCCGACACCGTGCGGTAGTTCTTGCCGGCGATCAGGATGTGGCGGTGGCACAGGCCACCGGCCTCGGGTGCAGCGGCCGTCGACGGCCACAGCGCCGGCACGGCGCTGCCCAGGTAGTGCGGAAAGTTCTCGGGGACGACGTGTGCATGCACGTCGATGCCGCAGGCGCAAACAGCCATGCGGCTCACCCGTGCTGCAGGCCGGCCGCCTGCACACCCGCGATGCAGATGGCTTCGTCCTCGTCGCCGGTGCCGCCCGACGCACCGACAGCGCCCAGCAGCTTGCCACCGCTGTCCTTGATCAGCACGGCGCCGGTTTGCGGCAGGAAGCGGCCCTGGGCGGTGGCCGCGAGGCTCACGAAGAAATTGGGATTGTCTTTGGCGCGCTCGCCCAGCACCCGGCTGGCGGCGCCCATGCCGATGGCGGCCCAGGCCTTGCCGGTGGCGATATCGACGCGAAACATGCTCGCCTCGTCCTCGCGCTGGGCCGACTTCAGGTGGCCGGAGGCGTCCAGCACCACCACGGCCATGGGCTTGTAGCCGGCCTGGCGGGATGCGTCCAGCGCGGCATTGGCGATGGTGTTGGCTTGCGCCAGTGTCAATGCGCTCATGTCTTGTCTTGTCTCCTGTCGAAATCACTGCGCTGCGGGGCGCGACGCCGAGTGTAGGGACGCCAGCGGCATCCAGATAGTCAATGTCATGGATACATACAATCCACGGCATGGATACAAAATGGACATAAGAGCGCTCGACCTGAACCTGCTGGTGGCGTTCGACGCCATGATCGAACACCGCAGCGTGACCCGCGCCGGCGAGGCCATCGGCCTGAGCCAGCCGGCCATGAGTGCGGCCGTGGCGCGCTTGCGTGGCTGGTTCGATGACCCGCTGTTCGTCAAGACCGGCGCCGAGATGAAACCGACGCCGCGTGCCGAGGAACTGGCGATCCCGGTGCGCCGCGTCATCGACACCGTCAGGGGCGAGATCCTGCAGCGCTCGGGTTTTGACCCGGCCCGCACCGAGCGGACCTTCACCGTGATCACGCCGGACATCGGCGAGGTGAACTTTGTGCCGCGGCTGCTGGAACACCTGTCGCAGCAGGCGCCGGCTGCGCAGCTGCGTACCCTGGCCAGGTCACGGCCGGCGGCTGCGGAAGCGCTGGAAGCGGGTGCGGCGGATCTCGCGATCGGCTATTTCCCGGACCTGCAGAAGGCCGGATTTTTCCAGCAAAAGCTGTTTGACACGGCCCATGTGTGTATCGTCCGCCAGGACCATCCCACGGTCGGCAAGCGCCTGACGCTGAAGGACTACATGGCCTTGTCGCATGCGGTGGTGCGCCCGGACGGGCGCGAGCATGTGTTCGAGCAGTTCTTCGAGCAGCGCGGGCTCAAGCGGCGGGTGCTGCTGGAACTGTCGCACTTCATGAGCCTGCTGCCGGTGATCGAAAACTCGGACCTGATCGCCACGGTGCCGCGCGACCTGGCCGACGTCTGCTGCCGTTACGGCACCATCCGCATCGTGGACGCGCCGATCAAGTCACCGGTGATCGCGGTGCACCAGTTCTGGCACCGGCGGCTGCACAAGGACCCGGCCAACCTCTGGCTGCGCGGCATGGTGCAGGCGCTGTTCGCGGCCGCTCATGACTGAACCCGGGGCGGCTGCGGCAGCGCCGTGAAGGCCAGCGCGCCCAGCGCCAGCAGCAGCGCAATCGCCGCCAGCACGGCGGTGTAGGGCTCGGCGCCGTAGCTGACCGCGACCGACGCCACCAGCCCGGTGAACCACTGCATGGCCGCCACGCCGAGGAAAATCGCCATGGTGAAGACGGCCATGGCACGGCCGGTCATGGCCGCCGGGTAGGCCGAGCGCACGTCGGCGTACTGCAGCACCATGAAGCCCGACAAGACGCCGATCACCACCGGGCCGACCACGTCGATCACGGTGTTGTGGGTCATGGCAAAGGCGGCAAACAGCGCGGCCAGCAGCAGCGTGAAGCCGGTGATCCAGCGGCGCCGGTGCAGCGGGCCGGGGTCCAGCCAGCCGAACAGTGGCGGGCCGAACAGCGAGGCCAGCGACATCACCAGCGCGACATTGCCGCTTTGCACCAGCGAGAAACCGTGGCGCTCCATCAGCAGCGGGCCCAGCCACAGGCCGCGCAGCGCGATGAAGGAGGCATATCCGACGCAGGCCAGCAGCATGATGCCCACGGTGTGCGGCAGGGTGAACAGCGCGCCGAAGCCGGCCAGCGCCTGGCGCACCGACTCTTTCGGGTGGATGTTGTGGGCCGGCTGCACCGGCTCGTGCACCAGCGCCCAGATCAGCAGCCAGGACAGCGCCGCGATGCCGCCCAGCACCCAGAAGCCCATGCGCCAGGACGAGGCCTCGATCAGCCAGGCCAGCGGCGTGCCGGTCAGCAGCATGCCGATGCCGCCCAGGCCCAGGGTGATGCCGGAGATCGCGGCAAACCGGTCGGCCGGCATGTTGCGCGCGATGAAGACGGTGCAGACCAGGAAGGCCGGGGCGCAGCCAATGCCGATCAGCACCTGGCCGGCCACCAGCATGCCGTAGCTGCCGGCCATCGCCGACACGGCCGAGCCGGCAATCGCCACCGGAAAGGCGGTCAGCACGGTGCGCCGCACACCGTGCAGGTCGATGCCTATGCCCATGAACAGCTGCATGGCGCCGAAGGCAAAGTGAAAGGCCCCGGCAAACAGGCCGAGCGCCTGCGGGCTCAGGCCGAAGTCGGCCTGCAGCGGCGCGGCCATCAGCGCCGCCACGCTGCGCCAGGACTGGCTCAGCGCAAAGGCCGTGGTCAGCGCCAGCAGCATGATCCAGACGGAGCGGGTGGAAGCGGGGGCGGGAGGCGGGCTGGCTGCTGGAGCCACGGCAGAATTCATGGCGGCAAGCGTACACGATGGCCCGGGCCAGTCACGCGCCCCGCGGTGATCGCCTGGCCGCCGGGGCCGCTTTCAGTGCCGCACGGAGCCGAAGGGCTGCACCGCCCAGGCGGCCGGCGGCGCGGCCTCCAGCGCCAGGCTGGCCGCATGGGCCTTGCAGTAGGCGACCAGTTCTTCCAGCTCGCCGGTTTTGTCGAAGACCTCGTCGGCGCCCAGCTCCAGGCATTTGCTGACGATGTTCTCGTGGCTGTAGCCGGTGAGGACCACCACTTTTTGCTCCGGGCGGCGTTGCTGGCAATGCCTGAGCACGCCGAAGCCCGAACCATCGGCCAGGAACAGGTCAACGATCGCCAGTTGCCAGTCCTGGTCGTGGGTGTGTGTGTGCAGCCACTGCCGCGCCGTGCTTTCGCTGTCGGCGTGGCCGACGAAGCGGCAGGGCGCGACTTCCTGCATCGCCTGGATCAGGGTATCGCGTATGTCCGCACGGTCTTCGACCAGAAAAGTGTTGATCACCATGGCTGCCCCGTTTTTTTCCAATCCGCCAAGGTAAACGGACACCGGGCCGCGTGGGGACGTCGATCGCCCACTGTGCCTGTCAGCCGTGGCCTACACATTGAGGTCGAACTGGCTGGCGACCCGCGTTGGCCGTGCGTAAGACGCTATAAAAACAGGAGCATAAAAGGAGTAAAAAAGGATTACAAAATGCGGCCGGACGCCGGGACGCTAGACTGGCGCACAACGATGAAGCGGAGACCCCATGTTTGTTGCTGGTTCAAGAATCCTGTTGCGGACGGCCCTGTTTTCCGCGGCGCTGGCCGTCGCCCTGAGCGCCCATGCGCAGGTGCAGCCCGAAGTCAGGGAGATCACCACCCGCCCGGGCGTGACCCTGCGTTTTGTGTACCTGAAAGCGGCCCAGCCGGTGGCCAGCGCGGTGCTGTTCCAGGGCGGACCCGGCAACATCGGCATTTTCCCGAACGGCTCGATGCGGAACGGCGGCTTCCTGGCTGCTGGCGGGCAGAACTTTGTGCAGCACGGCATCAGTGTGGTGATCCCGGACGTGCCTTCGGACCGCCGCCATCTCGACGGCTTCCGCGCGACGGCCGCACATGCCGAGGACAATGCGGCGCTGATCGCCTTCCTGCGCCAGCAGTCGCCCGTACCGGTCTGGGCCGTGGGCACCAGCAACGGGTCGCTGTCGGCCGCGGCGGCGGCAACGCGGCTGCAGGACAAGGGCCCGGACGGCCTGGTGCTGAGCTCCACCGTCACGCGCGAGGGCCGCACCCGCGGCATGGCGCATGTGGTGTCCGAGGTCCCGCTGCAGGACGTCAAGGTGCCGGTGCTGCTGGTGCACCACAAGGACGACGCATGTTATGTCACGCCGTATGACGCCATGCCGGGCCTGACCGCCGCGCTGAGCGCCTCGCCCAAGGTGGCGCTGATCACCGCGCAGGGCGGCTCCAACAACGGCAACCCCTGCCATGGCGGCCATCATCAGTTTCAGGGCATCGAGGCGGCGGTGGCGAGAGACATCGCCGACTGGGTCAAGGCGGTGCCGGCGAAGTAGCCTTCCCGCGGCTCGCCGGATGCCGCAGGCGATGCATCCAATCGGCCCCACGCCCTTGAGGCGCGAGCGTCAGCAGCTATCAAAAACGGAGCAAATAAAGCGCGGCGGCAGCCGGGCTCAAGGGCAGGGCTGCAGGGGCTTGCCGCCGAGCTGCGGCTTGACGGCATCGAGCTGCGCACGCAGCGCCGCGTCCACCGCGGCCAGCTTGAGGATCTGGCCGCGCACCTCGGCGCGCTCCTGCGTCACGCGGGCGGTGCGCACGCCCTTGGTGGCGATACGTGCGAGTTCCTTTTCGGCATCGGCCTGCGCGGGAAAGCTGGCCAGCGCCAGGCCCGGTGCCAGTGCCGGATTCGTGACTGGGCGGAAGGCGACGCCGAGCTGGCGCAACTCGCCGCGTTTTTTGGCCAGCGCTTCCTCGTTGCTGTATTTGCCCATGTAGACAATCCAGCGCGCCGGCTCGACGCTGCTTTCGAGTTGCCAGGTGCCGGGCGGCAGGGTGGCGTCCAGTGCGCTGCGCAGGGTGGCGGTCTGCTCCTCGTTGAAGATGCCGGCCTGCAGGCATTCGGGCGCCGCTGCTTCGCTGGCTTCCGGGGCGGACGCCACGCGGCTGGGACCGGATTCGATTTTTCTGGCTTCTTCCGGCGTCAGCAGGCGTATCGCCTCGGGACGGATCTGCGTGGCCAGGCGTTGCGGCTCGGTCTGCACCGCCGGCGCCAGGCCATAGGCGGCAAGCAGGCCCTGCGACCAGGCCCAGTAGCCGGCGTTGGCCAGCACCAGTAGCAGCACCCCCAGCCTCAGCATGGTCGGGCGCTGCCGGGGGAAGCCTGCCGGGCAAGCGGCCGGACACTGACTTCGGAGCTGGTGATTTCTTTCATGCCAGCCGCAGTATGCACCAGCAGCGCGCCGTTTTCGCCCACGCCATGGGCCATGCCTTCGGTGCCGTCGGACAGCTGCACGGCGCGTCCGGCCAGCGCGTCACGCGCCGCAAAACGCGCCTGGAAGGGCGCGAAGCCGAACAGCCCGAAGGCCTGCACCGCCTGCACCAGCGGGGCGGCGACCAGCGCCAGCGCCTGCGCCACATCCACGCCGGGCAGGATGTCCTGCAGCGCGGCCGGTGCCAGTGCGGCGGCTTGGCCGGCGGCGACCGGCGTGGGGTCCAGCGTCAGCGCGCGCACATTGATGCCCACGCCGATGACCACATAACGCAGCTCGCCCCAGCTCGCGGTTTCGACCAGGATGCCGGCCAGCTTGCGCTCGTCCCGGGCGTCGGCCAGCCACAGGTCGTTGGGCCATTTCAGGCGGATGCGCGGCTGGTCTGCGGCGGGCAGCGCCGGCTGCAGGCTCTCGGCGATGCTGATGCCGACGGCCAGCGACAGGCCGGACCAGTCGGCCGGCTGCAGCGCCATGCCCAGCGAAAAGGTCAGGCTGTCGCCAGCCCGGCTCTGCCAGGCGCGGCCCATGCGGCCGCGGCCGGCGCTTTGCTGTTCGGCCACCAGCAGCACCGGCTCGGCAGCGGCGGGACCGGCGGCACGGAAGCGCCGCATCAGCTCGGTGTTGGTCGAATCCACCGTGGGCAATACCTCGACGGTAAAGCCGGGCAGCACCGGCGCCACGGCTTCCCAGATGGCTTCGGCGGGCCAGCGGATGGGGGCGGCAGGGCTCACGGCAGCAGCGGGCTCAGGCCTTTTTGTTTTTTGCGGCTTTGGCCGACTTGCCGTCCTTGCCGGATTTCTTGAGGACTTTGCGGAGTTCCTTTTTGAATTCTTTTTTCGGCTTCACAGCCTTGTCGGCTTTCTTTTTGTCCCTGGCGGGTTTGTCCGCGGCTTTCGCCTTTTTCGACTTCCTGCCCTTTTTGCCCGGCTTGTCGTCCTTGGGCGCGAGCAGCGTGCCGCGGCAGTTTTTGGCGCCGCACCAGCAGGGGTACTCGGCCAGCAGCTTCTTGGTGTAGGGCGCGTCGATGATCAGGCCGTAGTCGTAAAACAGTTCCTCGCCGGCCGGGATGTTGCGCAGCGCCTTGATGAAGACGCGTCCGTCCTGCTCGTCGGCTTCGCAGTTCGGCTTGCAGCTGTGGTTGATCCAGCGCGATGAATTGCCGCCGTGTTTGGCGTCGATCACATGTTCTTCGTCGATGTGGAAGTAGAAGGTGTGGTTCGGGTCCTTGGGGTCGTGTGGATGCCGGCGCAGCGCTTCCTTCCAGTTGATGATTTCGCCGACGTACTCGATCAGGACTTCGCCTTCGGCGAGGTCCTGCACCGCGAACACGCCCTTGCCGTGAACGCCCGAAACGCGGGTCTGGATGCGGCGGCCGGCGGGGATGGCAGGGCCGGTGGACGGGCTGGAAGGGGAAGGCAAGACCTGAGTTTTTGACACGACGGGATTTTTTGGTATGGTTAATTCATGCATGTGCGCGCCCGTGCGGGTGCGCGCGTGCGTACGCGCGAAGCCCGTATTGTAGTGATGCGCACCCGTGACCCGTGACCCGAGACCGCCCGACGATGTTCAAGCGAAGAAAACTGATTCAAACCCTGGCTGCGCTGGCCGCCGCGGGCGTGGCCGCGCGTGCCTGGGCGCAGGGGTCCGGCAGCCCCCTGCCCAAAGTCGGCAGCAGCATGCCGCTGCCGGCCGTGACGCTGCTGGACGGGCGCGCCTGGAACCCCGCCGCAGTGGGCGGCAAGACGCTTGTGGTGTACTGGTGGGCCAGCTGGTGCCCGTTTTGTGCGGTCCAGTCGCCCCATATCGAGGCCTTGTGGCGCGCCAACCGGGCCCAAGGCCTGGAGGTGCTGGCCCTGTCGATCGACAGCAAGCCCGAAGCCGCCGCCAACTATATGAAGAGCAAGGGTTACAGCTTTCCTGCGGGCATGCTGAGCCCTGAAGTTGCCAAAGTGCTGCCCAAGCCGGCGGGCCTGCCGGTGGTGGTGGTGCTGAAGGTCGCGCCGGATGGCCGCAGCGGCAAAGTCGTATTTACAGAAGCCGGGGAAATGTTCCCCGAAGATGTTGAAGGTTTGAAGAAGTACATATGAAAACCCTTGTGATTGCAGAAAAGCCCTCGGTGGCGCAGGACATCGTCCGCGCCATCACGCCGACGGCTGGCAAGTTTGAAAAGCACGACGAATATTTCGAGAGCGACGAGTGGCTGATCACCTCCGCCGTGGGCCACCTGGTCGAGATCCAGGCGCCGGAAGAGTTCGACGTCAAGCGCGGCAAGTGGAGCTTTGCCAACCTGCCGGTGATCCCGCCCTACTTCGACCTCAAGCCCATGGACAAGACCAAGACGCGGCTCAACGCCATCGTCAAGCTGACCAAGCGCAAGGACGTGGGCGCACTCGTCAATGCCTGTGACGCGGGCCGCGAGGGCGAGCTGATCTTCCGCCTGATCCAGCAGTACGCCAAGAGCAAACACCCGGTCAAGCGCCTGTGGCTGCAGTCGATGACGCCGGCGGCGATCCGCGAGGGTTTCGAGAGCCTGCGCAGCGACCAGCAGATGCAGGGCCTGGCCGATGCGGCGCGCTCGCGCTCCGAAGCCGACTGGATGGTCGGCATCAACGGCACACGGGCCATGACGGCCTTCAACTCGCGCGACGGCGGGTTTTTCCTGACGACGGTGGGCCGGGTGCAGACGCCGACCTTGTCGGTGGTGGTCGAGCGCGAGGAAAAAATCCGCAAGTTCGTCAGCCGCGACTACTGGGAAATCCACGCCACCTTCCTGGCCGAGGCCGGTGAGTACCCGGGCAAGTGGTTCGACCCGAAATGGAAGAAGGCCGCTGCCAATGCCGACAACGCCGAGCCCGATGCCGAGCTGAAGGCCGACCGCGTCTGGTCCGAAAAGGAAGCGCGTGCGATTGCCGACGCCGTGCGCGGCAAGTCCGCCACCGTGACGGAAGAAAGCAAGCCGTCCACCACCGCGTCCGGCCTGCTGTTTGACCTGACCTCGCTGCAGCGCGAGGCCAACGGCAAGTTCGGCTTTTCCGCCAAGACCACGCTGTCGATCGCGCAAAGCCTGTACGAGCGCCACAAGGCGCTGACCTACCCGCGTACCGATTCGCGCGCCCTGCCCGAAGACTATGTGCCGGTGGTCAAGCAGACCTTCGAGATGCTGGCCGCGAGCCCCATGAAACACCTGGCGCCGCATGCGGCCACCGCGCTCAAGGGCAATTACATCAAGCCCAGCAAACGCATTTTCGACAACGCCAAGGTCAGCGATCACTTCGCGATCATCCCGACGCTGCAGGCGCCCAGCGGACTGAGCGACGCCGAGCAAAAGTTGTACGACCTGGTGGTGCGCCGCTTCATGGCGGTGTTTTTCCCGAGCGCCGAATACCTGGTGACCACGCGGATTTCGCAGGCCGTCGGCCACAGCTTCAAGACCGAGGGCAAGGTACTGGTCAAGCCGGGCTGGCTGGCGATTTACGGCAAGGAAGCCGAAGACGAAAACACCGACGAAAAAGACAGCAAGACCCTGGTGGCGGTCAAGCCGGGCGAGATGGTGCGCGCCGAAGTCTGCGAGGCCAAAGGCCTGAAGACCCGGCCGCCGGCGCGTTATTCGGAAGCGACCTTGCTGGGCGCCATGGAAGGCGCCGGCAAGACCATCGACGACGACGAACTGCGTGAAGCCATGCAGGAAAAAGGCCTGGGCACACCGGCCACGCGCGCGGCCACCATCGAGGGCCTGATCAACGAGAAATACATGCTGCGCGAAGGCCGCGAGCTGATCCCCACGGCCAAGGCCTTCCAGCTCATGACCCTGCTGCGCGGCCTCGGCGTGGAAGAACTCTCGCGCGCCGACCTGACCGGCGAGTGGGAGCACAAACTCGCGCAGATGGAACACGGCCAGCTCAGCCGCGACACCTTCATGGCCGAGATCGCCGCCATGACCAAAAACCTGGTCGACAAGGCCAAGGGTTACGACAAGGACACGATTCCCGGCGACTACGCGACACTCTCCGCGCCCTGCCCGAATTGCGGCGGCGTGATCAAGGAGAACTACCGGCGTTACACCTGCACCGGAAAAAAAGGCGATGACGGCTGCGGCTTCTCATTCGGCAAGACACCGGCCGGCCGGACCTTCGAGGTGGCCGAGGTCGAGCAGTTTTTGCGCGACAAGAAGATCGGCCCGCTGGACGGCTTCCGCTCCAAGGCCGGCTGGCCTTTCACCGCCGAGATGGTGATCAAGTTCGACGAAGAGACGAAGAACTACAAGCTCGAGTTCGACTTCGGCGACGACAAGGCCGGCGAGACCGGCGAGATCATCGACTTCAGCGGCCAGCAGTCGCTGGGCGCCTGCCCCAAGTGCGGCGCCGGCGTGTTCGAGCACGGCAAGAATTACGTCTGCGAAAAATCGGTGCCGACAAATGCCCAGCCGACGCCGAGCTGCGACTTCAAGACCGGCCAGGTGATCCTGCAGCAGCCGGTGGAGCGCGAGCAGATGGTCAAGTTGCTGACCGAAGGCAAGACCGATCTGCTCGACAAGTTTGTCTCCATGCGCACGCGCCGCCCTTTCAAGGCGATGCTGGCCTGGGACGCCGAAGCCGGCAAGGTCAACTTCGAATTTGCGCCCTCGAAATTCCCGCCGCGCAAAACCGCCGGCCCGCCGCGCAGCGGCACGGTGAAAACCCCGTTCGGCAAAACCGTGGCAGCCAAGGGCGCGGCCCCGGCCGCCAAGAAGGTGGCAGCGAAAAAGGTCGCCGCCAAAAAGGCACCGGCCGCCAAGGTGGCCAAGCCGAAAACCCCGCGTGTGGCCAAACCCGGCAGCGGCCTGAAACCCAGCGACGCCCTGGCCGCCGTCATCGGTTCCGAACCGGTGGCGCGCACCCAGGTCATCAAGAAGCTCTGGGACTACATCAAGGCCGAGGGCCTGCAGGACGCCGCCAACAAGCGCGCCATCAACGCCGATTCCAAGCTGCTGGCCGTGTTCGGCAAGCCGCAGGTGACGATGTTTGAGTTGGCGGGGATAGTGGGCAAGCATCTGACGGCGGAATAAGCCCCGCCTGCCTGCCTTCTTGCATCACGCTGCGTTCCCGGCTCGCTTCGGACAGTCGTTTCAACTCCCCACTCCCAACCCCCCGCCCTTCCCTCGCCCCGCTGGGCGATGGAAGGGAGCCTCATTTGGCCGCGTGCGCTGCTTCCACGTGCAAACATGACCGCTGCTTGGGATTCCCGTCCTTGAAGCGCTGCGCGCTTCAAGGACTCCGGACTTTTGTCCCCGGTATTGGGTTTCTCTCCACCACCCTTCTGTATGCGCCGAGGAGCGGAGGTCCAGACGGATCAGGGCGAGCGATTGTCTGAGGCGAAGCCGAGTTCGAGCTCGACCCCGGCTGGACCGAGCACCGCAGGTTGCCCTCCGTAGCGTCAGCGAAGGAGGGACGCAGACAGCAGGGTCGCCTTTTCTTTGGTGACTTTCTTTTGGCGAGGCAAAAGAAAGTTACTTGCCGCCGGGCAACCCCCGGCCAGCAGACGGCGCCCACTACCAACGGTCAGAACACCAGATGTACTTCGCGCACATGGATCCCGGATCAAGTCCGGGATGACAGTCACGATGCTATAAATTCAATAGCTGCTTGCGCTCGCCGGCCGTGGTCCAGTGCCGATTTGGCATCAAATCAAGGCGGGATTTCAGCCAATAGGCGCCCGGCTTTTCGCATCCTTCACGGCAGACAAAAAATCCTCCAGCACGGCGGCATCGTCAATCGTGTCCGAGCCGGGCTGGTGAAACTCGGGGTGCCATTGCAGCGCCGCGATATAACTCTTGGACGGGTCCTTGCGGCGTATCGCCTCGACGATGCGGTCGTCGACGCTGAAGGCCTCGGCGACGAATTCCGGCGCCAGGTCCTTGATGCCCTGGTGGTGGATGCTGTTGACGCGCACCCGTTCCACGCCGGGGTAGAGCCGCGAAAGCTGCGAGCCCTGCACGATTTCGACGCTGTGGAAATTCTGGTCGTAACTCACCGCATCGCGGTGCACAAAGGACTCGGGCACCTGGGTCGAGATGTCCTGGTACAGCGTGCCGCCGAAGGCCACGTTGAGCAGCTGCAGGCCGCGGCAGATGCCGAACACCGGCTTGCCGGCCTTTTCGAACGAGGCCACCAGGGCCTTGTCGTAGTCGTCCCGCACGCGGTCGCCGGACCAGCGCTCCTCGAGCGGGTCCTCGCCGTAACTGCCGGGCCAGACATCGGCGCCGCCGTGCAGCACCAGGCCGTCCAGCCATTGCGCATAGTCGTCGAAGTTCACGTCGCCGCGTTGTGTCTCGCCGGTCGGGCAGGGCACCATCACGACCATCGCGCCGGAGGACATGATCCAGTGGGCCACGGTTTGTTCTACATATTGCAGCGTCTTGCCGGTGAACAGGGAGCGGGTGGGGTCGGCGTGGGAAAAGCAGGCCGACAGGCCGATTTTCAGGCGGGTGCGCATGTGGCGCCGGCTTTCCCTGGCGCTGGCTTCGGCGGCGGGGAGGGGATGGGACTTGGGACTCATGTGCGGGACAGATCTCCGGGAAAAGGAGCCCTCAGTGTAGGCAGGGCGGCGGCTTCCTGCTTACGGACGGGCGCTTGTGAGCGCGCCGGACAAGGCCTCATTCCAGCGGCAGGTCGGCAAAGCCCATGAAACGGATGGTCACCCGGGTGCCGGGCGGCGTGTGTCCCGGCAGGGCGTCCTCGATGGTGACGGTGGCGCCGTGCTGCTTGGCGATTTCCTCGACGATGGCCAGGCCCAGGCCCGAGCCGTCGACATTGGTGCCCAGCGCGCGGTAAAAGGGCTGCAGCACCAGATTGCGCTCGGCAGCCGGTATGCCCGGACCCGAGTCCTCGACCAGCAGCATCACCACGCCGCTGAAGCGGTCGGTCAGCAGGCGGACCGTGACCTGGCCGCCTTCGGGGGTGTAGTTCAGCGCGTTGTCCAGCAGGTTGCGCACCAGTTCCTTGAGCAAGGTGGGGTTGGCCTCGAGCAGGCTGGCCTGCTCGCCGGCCGGCGGGCCTTCGTAGCCGAGGTCGATGTGTTTTTCCAGCGCACGCGGGATCGAGTCCTGCAGCGTGTCGGAAAGCACCTGCACCACGTCCAGCTTCTGCTTGGCCAGGCTGCGGCCGGTGGTTTCGGCGCGTGCCAGCGCCAGCAACTGGTTGACGGTGTGGGTGGCGCGCACGCTGGCGCGGCCGATCTGCTTGAGGGACTTCTTGAGTTCGTCGGCGTCGGTCTCGCGCTGCGCCAGGTCGGCCTGCATGCGCAGGCCGGCCAGCGGTGTCTTGAGCTGGTGGGCGGCGTCGGCCAGAAAGCGCTTTTGGGTGGTCAGCAATATCTTGAGCCGGCCCAGCAAGTCGTTGATCGACGAGACCAGCGGCGCCACCTCTTCGGGCACGACACTTTCGTCCAGCGGGCTCATGTCGTCGGACTTGCGCGCGCGAATGCGTTTTTCCAGCTGGTCCAGCGGCTTGATGCCACGCACCAGCGCCAGCCAGACCAGCAGCACCGCCAGCGGCAGCGTCACAAACTGCGGCACCATCACGCCCTTGACGATTTCGGTGGCCAGGGTCTTGCGTTTTTCCAGCGTTTCGGCCACCTGCACGAGGATGGGCCGGGCGCCCGGCGCATCCACCTTGATCCAGGTGTAGGCCACGCGCACCTCCTGGCCCTGCATGGTGTCCTCGCGCAGCCGCACCTCGCCTTCAAAGCCCATGTCGTCCTCGGGCGGCAGGGGCAGTTCGAGTTCCCCGCTGATGAATTCGCCGCGCGCGCCCAGCACCTGGTAGAACACCAGGTCGGTGTCGTCGGCCCGCAGGATCTCACGGGCCGGCGCCGTCAGGTTGAATTGCACCTGCCGGTTCTTGACGACGATCAGTTTGCTCAGCGCCTGTACGTTGAATTCGAGCGCGCGGTCGAAGGGCTTGCCGGCAATGTTCTGCGCCACCAGCCAGGTCAGCGCCAGACTGAGGGGCCACAGCAGCAGCAGCGGCGTGAGCATCCAGTCCAGGATCTCCCCGAACAGGCTGCGGCGCTCGCGCTGGAACAGTCTTAATGCCACGGCGTAAAAAGCGCATGCGCCTTGTCTTCATTCAAGCAGGAGCCGCGGAACCGGCTCTGCCGGGCCGCAGGCGGGGCGGCCCCCCCGGGGCTGATGCCTGCGGCTCCAAACCTGCTTGAGCAGGTTTGGACAGGCACCAGAAGCGAAGCCTCTGGCGAGCGGCGGCCTGCAAGGTGCAGGGAGTTACGCGAAGCGAACGACCGTGGGGGCTCCATGTCAACCAGGAATCTTCTCCAGGCAGTAGCCCAGGCCGCGCACCGTGGCGATGCGCACCGGGCCTTTTTCGATTTTCTTGCGCAGCCGGTGGATGTAGACCTCGATGGCGTTGTTGCTGACTTCCTCGCCCCACTCGCACAGGCGCTCGACCAGCTGGTCCTTGCTGACCAGGCGGCCGGCGCGCTGCAGCAGCACCTCGAGCAAACCGAGCTCGCGCGCCGACAGTTCGACCATCTGGCCGTCGATGGTCGCCACGCGCCCGGCCTGGTCGTACACCAGCGGGCCGTGCTTGATGGTGCTGCTGGCGCCGCCCATGCCACGGCGGATCAGGGCGCGCACACGCGCTTCGAGTTCCTGCAGAGAAAACGGCTTGGCCATGTAGTCGTCGGCGCCGTAGTCCAGGCCCTTGACGCGTTCCTCGACGCTGTCGGCGGCGGTGAGGATCAACACCGGCATCGCCGAGCCGCGGGCGCGCAGGCGCTTGAGCACTTCCAGCCCGTGCATGCGCGGCAGGCCCAGGTCAAGGATCAGCAGGTCGAATTCGGTGTTGGTCAGCAGCGCGGCGTCGGCTTCTGTGCCGCTGGCCACATGGTCGGCGGCCGCGCCCGAGGCACGCAGGGTGCGAAGCAGGCCGTCTGCCAGAACCTGGTCATCTTCGGCAATCAGGATACGCATGCTTGTCTCCGGGAGGATAGGTGGCGGCGTGTTGCCCGCCGTTTGTTGTGCGGCCTTGGCCGGATTTTAGGCGTTGTGGCTGCTTCAGGCGCATTCTTCTTCGACAAGCGCAGGACGAACGGATGCCGGGACGCAAGCGAGAAGGCGTCTTTTTTGGCCGGGCCGCGTGGGAGGCCTATCCCTGGCCGGCATAGGCTTCGAGCCCCAGCGCAACGACCGTGGCGACCTCGGTGCCCACGGCCTGTCGGAATTCGGCTTCGGCCTGGCTGACCGCCGTGCGAAAGGCCTGCAGCCAGTGCAGGCCGGACGCGGTGAACATCACCACCCTGGCACGTTTGTCATGCGGGTCGGGCGCCCGCGTGACCAGGCCCCAGGCTTCGCACTGGTCGACCAGGTCGCCCATGGCCTGTTTGCTCATGCCGGCGCTGTGCGCCAGATCCGTCAGGCGCGAGCCCCCGACCGCCAGATGCCGCGTGATGTGGATATGCGCCGCGCCGACCTGCGCGCGCGCGGCCAGGTTGGACAGCGCCAGCGGCACGTCCACATTGCGCGCCATCAGCACCAGCACGCGTTCGTCAAAACGCCGCAGCGCATGACCCAGCAGGCGGCCCAGGTGGGTGAGGCGCCAGTTTTCCTCGTCGGCGGGGGCAGTCATGGAAGGCAAGACAGGGCGGGGATTCATGGCAAAAATGATACAGGCAATTAATCAGGCAAACTGACTAAAAACAGGGTTTACTTATTTATATGCGGGCCATAAAGTACTGGTCATGCACCCAGTACTGTGATTAAAAGCAGAGTCTGGGACGAAGCGCAAAGTTTTCAAGCCCACTGATATTCAAGGAGTTTTTCATGGACATGCCGAACAAAACCAACCCCGCCCTGAACAGCGAAAAAGCCAAAGCCCTGCAGGCCGCGCTGGCCCAGATCGAAAAGCAGTTCGGCAAAGGCACCATCATGAAGCTGGGCGCTGGCGAGGTGATCGAGGACATCCAGGTGGTCTCCACCGGTTCGCTGGGCCTGGACATCGCCCTGGGCGTCGGTGGCCTGCCGCGCGGCCGGGTGGTCGAGATCTACGGCCCGGAATCGTCGGGCAAAACCACGCTGACCCTGCAGGTGATTGCCGAAATGCAGAAACTCGGCGGCACCTGCGCCTTTGTCGATGCCGAACACGCGCTGGACATCCAGTACGCGCAAAAACTCGGCGTGAACCTGCAGGACCTGCTGATCAGCCAGCCTGACACCGGCGAGCAGGCGCTGGAAATCGTCGATTCGCTGACCCGCTCCGGCGCGGTCGACCTGATCGTGGTCGACTCGGTGGCGGCGCTGACGCCCAAGGCCGAACTCGAAGGCGAAATGGGCGACTCCCTGCCTGGCCTGCAGGCCCGGCTGATGAGCCAGGCGCTGCGCAAGCTGACGGCCCACATCAAGAAGGCCAACTGCATGGTCATCTTCATCAACCAGATCCGCATGAAGATCGGCGTGATGTTCGGCAGCCCCGAAACCACCACCGGCGGCAATGCGCTGAAGTTCTACGCCTCGGTGCGCCTGGACATTCGCCGCATCGGCTCGATCAAGAAGGGCGAAGAAGTCGTCGGCAACGAAACCCGGGTCAAGGTCGTCAAGAACAAGGTCGCCTCACCGTTCAAGATGGCGGAGTTCGACATCCTCTACGGCGAGGGCATCAGCCGCCTGGGGGAGGTGCTGGACCTCGGCGTGGCCGGCCATATCGTCGAAAAAGCCGGCGCCTGGTATGCCTTCAACGGCGAAAAAATTGGCCAGGGCCGCGACAACTCGCGGGAATTCCTGAAGGAAAACCCGGAGCTCGCGATCGAGATCGAAAACAAGGTGCGCGAGTCGCTGGGCATCCCGCTGATCCAGGACGCCGTCGGCAACAAGCCGGAAAAGGCCGACAAGGCAGACAAAACCGAGAAGGCCGAGAAGGCGCCGAAAGTGCTGGCGGCCTGAGCCAGCAAGCGCTGGTTTCTGCATCAAATTGGCCTTCAGGCTTTGTTGGACAAGCGTGAGCAGCTATCAAAACAGTAGCAATCCGGAGCCGGGCCGGGCGCCGGACAAGGCCGCGCCAGCCCCGGGTTTCGGCCTGTCACTCAAGGGCCGGGCGCTGCGTTACCTGGCGGCGCGTGAACATTCGCGCGCCGAGCTCGAGCGCAAGCTGGCCGTCCATGCGGAGTCGCCGCAACAACTCGCCCAGGTGCTGGACGACTTGCAGGCCAAGGACTTCATCAGCGAAGCCCGGGTCGTCGAGTCGGTCATCAACCGGCGCGCCGGGCGTTTCGGCGCGGCGCGTATCCGCCATGAGTTGCAGGGCAAGGGGCTGGCGCCCGAAGCGGTCGCCGGGGCCGTGAACAGCCTGAAGGCCAGCGAGGTCGAGCGCGCCCGCGAGGTCTGGCGCAAGAAATTTGGTGAACCCGCAGCAGACGCCGCGGCACGCGGCAAACAGATGCGTTTCCTGGCGGCTCGCGGTTTCGGTTCGGAGGCGATACGCCGTGTGGTGTCGCAGATGGACGAAGACTAGCCAGTCCTTGTCATTGCGGGCTTGACCCGCAATCCACGCCACGGTCGCCCGTAGCGTAGTCAGCGCACCATGGATCCCGGATCAGGTCCGGGATGACAGTCGTGCGGGCTTACAACCCCAGCATCAGCTCGAGGTTTTGCACCGCGGCACCCGATGCACCCTTGCCGAGGTTGTCCAGCCGGGCAATCAGCACGGCGTGGCGGAATTCCTCGTTGCCGAACACCCGCAATTCCATCTTGTTGGTGTCGTTCAGGCCCAAGGCGTCGATAGCCGTGCTGCCTTCCACTGGCTCGACCGTGACCCAGGGGCTGCCGGCGTAGTGGCGGGCCAGCACGTCCTGCAGTTGCGCCAGCGTCGGCTGGCCCGGCAGCAGGTCCAGGTGCAGCGGCAACTGCACCAGCATGCCCTGCTTGAAGTTGCCGACCGAGGGCGTGAACACCGGGCGGCGTGTCAGCCCGGTGTATTTCATGATTTCGGGCAGGTGTTTGTGCTTGAGGTTCAGGCCGTAGATCTGGTACAGCGGCGCCTTGCCGGCTTCGTAATCCTCGATCATGGTGCGGCCGCCGCCGGAGTAACCGCTGACTGCCGGGATCGCCAGCGGATAGTCTTTCGGCAACAGGCCGGCATCGACCAGCGGGCGGATCAGCGCAATCGCGCCGGTGGAATAACAGCCGGGATTGGCGACCCGGTCGGCCTTGGCGACGGCGTCGCGCTGGCCGGCGGCGAGTTCGGGAAAGCCGAATACCCAGCCCGGCGCCGTGCGGTGTGCGGTGGAGGCGTCGATGATCTTCGGTCCGGGCTTGCCGCTGACCCTGGCCAGGTCGTCAATCATGGCGACCGACTCGCGCGCCGCGTCATCGTGCAGGCACAACACCACCAGGTCGACCGTGCCCATCAATGCACGCTTGGCGGCTGCATCCTTGCGCAGCTCGGGCGCGATGCTGACCAGCTCGATGGCAGGCATGGCCTGCAGGCGTTCCCGGATCTGCAGACCCGTGGTTCCCGCTTCGCCGTCGATAAAGACCTTGGCCATGTCGCTTGCTTTCTGTGGAAAATACTCGGAAGTCGCCTGTCAGGCGCGCACAATAATTGTGCATCGCAACATGATACAGTTCTGCGCTGCTGCCTGCAGTGATCGAAGGCGTTACATTTTGGTGAATTCTGCAAAATGTGGCAGATCCACATCACCCCCGCTGACGCCCCTTTTTTACCGACTCCTGGAAGTAATTTCATGAAAATTCACGAATACCAAGGCAAGGAAATCTTGCGCAACTTTGGTGTCCCCACGCCACGCGGCATCCCTGCCTTCACCGTGCAGGAAGCGGTGGAAGCTGCCCAGAAGCTCGGCGGTCCGGTGTGGGTGGTCAAGGCCCAGATCCATGCGGGTGGCCGCGGCAAGGGTGGCGGTGTCAAACTGGCGCGCAGCATCGATGAAGTGAAAAAACTCGCCGGCGAAATCCTCGGCATGCAACTGGTCACGCACCAGACGGACGCTGCCGGCCAGAAAGTCCGCCGCCTGCTGATTGAAGACGGCGCCGATATCAAGAAAGAATATTACGTGTCGGCCGTGACCGACCGCGCCACCCAGAAAGTCGCCTTCATGGCGTCGTCCGAAGGCGGCATGGACATCGAGGAAGTGGCCCACGCCACGCCCGAAAAAATCATCAAGGTGTTTGTGGATCCGGCGCTGGGCCTGACCGACGCCCAGGCCAAGGAACTGGCCGACGGCATGACCGTTCCGCCCGGCTCCACCGCCCAGGCGGTGGACGTGCTGCAAAAGCTCTACAAATGCTACATGGAAACCGACTGCAGCCTGGCCGAGATCAACCCGCTGATCCTCGAAGGCAACGGCAACATCAAGGCACTCGATGCGAAGTTCAACTTCGACCCGAACGCGCTGTTCCGCCACCCTGAAATTGTTGCCTACCGCGACCTGGACGAGGAAGACCCGGCCGAAGTCGAGGCCAGCAAGTTCGACCTGGCCTACATCAGCCTGGACGGCAACATCGGCTGCCTGGTCAACGGCGCCGGCCTGGCCATGGCCACCATGGACACCATCAAGCTGTTCGGCGGCGAGCCGGCCAACTTCCTGGACGTGGGCGGCGGCGCCACCGCGGAAAAAGTCACCGAAGCCTTCAAGATCATGCTGAAAAACCCGGACGTCAAGGGCATCCTGGTGAATATCTTCGGCGGCATCATGAAATGCGACACGATTGCCGATGGCGTCATCACCGCCTGCAAGGCCGTGAACCTGTCGGTGCCGCTGGTGGTGCGCATGAAGGGCACCAACGAGGACCTGGGCAAGAAGATGCTGGCCGACTCGGGCCTGCCCATCATCGCCGCAGACACCATGGCCGAAGCCGCGACCAAAATCGTCGCCGCCGTCAAATAAGCCCGGAGCCAAGAACATGTCCATCTACATCAACAAAAACACCAAAGTCATCACGCAGGGCATCACCGGCAAGACCGGCCAGTTCCACACCCGCATGTGCCGCGACTATGCCAACGGCAAAGAGTGCTTTGTCGCCGGCGTGAACCCGAAAAAAGCCGGCGAAGACTTCGAAGGCATTCCGATTTACGCCAACGTGTCCGAGGCTGCCCAGGCCACCGGCGCCACGGTGTCGGTGATCTACGTGCCGCCCGCTGGCGCCGCCGCGGCGATCTGGGAGGCGGTCGAAGCCAACCTCGACCTGGCGATCTGCATCACCGAAGGCATCCCGGTGCGCGACATGCTGGAAGTGCGCAACCGCATGAAGGCCAAGGAAGCGGCCGGCGGCAAGAAAACCCTGCTGCTGGGCCCCAACTGCCCCGGCCTGATCACGCCCGAAGAGATCAAGATCGGCATCATGCCCGGCCACATCCATCGCAAGGGCCGCATCGGCGTGGTCAGCCGCTCCGGCACGCTGACCTACGAAGCCGTGGCGCAACTGACCGAAATCGGTCTGGGCCAATCCAGCGCGGTCGGTATCGGCGGCGACCCGATCAACGGCCTGAAACACATCGATGTGATGAAGGCTTTCAACGACGATCCGGATACCGATGCCGTCATCATGATTGGCGAAATCGGCGGTCCGGACGAGGCTGAAGCTGCCATGTGGTGCAAGGCGAACATGAAAAAGCCCATCGTCGGCTTCATCGCCGGCGTGACCGCCCCTGCCGGTAAACGCATGGGCCATGCGGGCGCGCTGATCTCCGGCGGCGCCGACACGGCCGACGCCAAACTGGCCATCATGGAAGAATGCGGCTTCACCGTGACCCGCAACCCCTCCGAAATGGCGAAATTGCTCAAAGCGCTGCTGTAAATTCCGGAAAATTGAGTCCGGTCAACTGTCGGGCCGATTGTCTTCGCTGACAATCGGCCTTTTCGATTCCCTTTGAGAGGTTTCCATGGAAGAGTTCATGACGGCAAGCTTCTGGCTTGCAGTTGGCCAGATCATCATGATCGACATCCTGCTGGGTGGCGATAACGCGGTGGTGATCGCGCTGGCGTGCCGGAACCTGCCTCCCAAGCAGCGCACCCAGGGCATTATTTACGGCACCATGGGCGCGATTGTGCTGCGCGTGATCCTGATTGCCTTTGCGCTGGCTTTGCTGGCCGTGCCCTATCTCAAGATTGTGGGCGCAGTGCTGCTGCTCTGGATCGGCGTGAAGCTGCTGCAACCGGAGGCTGAGGATTCGCACAACATCAGCTCCAGCGACAAGCTGTGGGGTGCGGTCAAAACCGTGATCATTGCCGACCTGGTGATGAGCGTCGACAACGTGCTGGCCATTGCCGGTGCTGCGCAGGGCGCGGGCCAGCAGCATCAGATGCCGCTGGTGATTTTCGGCTTGCTGGTGAGCATTCCGATCATCGTCTGGGGCAGCCAGCTGGTGCTGAAACTGATGGCACGTTTCCCCGTCGTGATCACCCTGGGCGCCATGCTGCTGGGCTGGATCGCCGGCCAGATGGCCTGGACCGACCCGGCCATCAAGGCCTACCTGCCGGCCTCGCCGATGTGGGGTTATGCGGCTGCCGCCACAGGTGCCTTGCTGGTGTTCGTCGCCGGGAAGATCATGCAGGCGCGCCACAAGCCTGCCGAAGCGGCCTGAGGGCCAGCGACAGGCCTCGAGCGGGTGCCGCCACGGCGGCGGCACCAAATTGCAACACAAGGCTCTGGCCGTGTGCAAAAGTCCCTTGTCCGGGCTCAAGGCCTCTGTTAACGTCCGCAAACGGGAGATTTGTAACCGCGATGTAACGTGGCCGCCTGGCCGACAGCGTCACAACCCGGTGAGAGCGGATATGAACAGCGAACCAGGACAAAGGGCGGGACGTGGCCACATCATCAAGTAAACGCAGGCAATTCTGGCGGGCGGACTGGTTTGTGGGCGTGCTTGTGGTGCTGGCTGTGCTTGTTCTGCACGGCGCCACGGATTTTTTTGGCACCCTGGAGCGCCGGTATTACGACTTTGCCAGCACCAGCACCTCGCGCCAGCCTTCGGACCGCATTGCCATCATCGCCATCGATGACCAGAGCATTGCCAACATTGGCCGCTGGCCGTGGCCGCGCGATGTGCATGCACAGTTGATCGACCAGCTCGCTGCAGCCAAGGCCAAGACCATCGCCCACACCGTGTTCTTTTTTGAGCCCCAGACCGACCGGGGTCTGGTTTTCATTCGCAAGATGAAGGAAGCGCTGGGCCCGACGGCGGATCCCGCGGCTGCCCCCGGTGGGCTGGCCGAAGCGCTGGGCCAGGTGATTGCCGAGGCCGAGCTGGCGCTGGACACCGACGCCAAGCTCGGCGCCAGCATGGCCAAGGCCGGCAACGTGCTGGTGCCCTCGGTGTTTGTGCTGGGCGAACCCCAGGGCCGGCCCGACAGCCCCCTGCCCGACTACGCGCTCAAGAGCGCTGTGGCAGAACAGAACAATTTTTCGCTGCCGGCCGTTCGGGGCCAGCAGCCGATTGCAGTGATCGGCAACAACGCGGCCGGCATCGCCCACCTGAACCAGTTGCCGGACGTGGATGGCGCCGTGCGCCAGGAGCCCTTGCTGATCAACTATTTCGGCAAGGCTGTGCCATCTATGGGTTTGCTGGCGGCGGTCAAGAGCCTGAACCTCGATGCTGCGGATATCCGGCTCAACAATGGCGAGTCGGTGCAGATCGGCAAGCTGCGTGTCGGCACGGACGAAGCTGCGCTGATGTTGCCGCAGTTCTACAAAGGCCGCGACGGCCGGCCAGCCTTTGCGGTGGACTCCTTTTACGACGTGTTGTCGGGCAAGATCCCGGCCAGCAAATACGCCGACAAGATCGTGATCATCGGCGCAACGGCGGCCGGCGTGGGTACACAGTTTCCGACGCCCGCCGGTCCCGGACTGTCGCCGGCCGAGACCATTGCCCACATCACATCGAGCATTTTGAGCGAGCATTTCATTGTCCAGCCGGCCTGGGGTATCTGGGCCACGTTGTTTGTGTTGCTGGTGGTCGCCGCCTACCTGATCGCGGGGCTGCCGCGTCTGTCTGCGGGCAAGGCGGCCCTGGTGACCCTGGGACTGTTTGTATTTTTGCTGGTCGCCGAGTTTGGCCTGCTCTCGGCATCGGCGACCTGGCTCAAACTCGTTTTCCCCGCTGCGCTGCTGGTGATAGGCCATCTGGCGCTGACCACCAAGCGCTTCCTGATGACGGAAGCCGGCAAGATCCGCTCCGACGAGGAGTCGGCCGAAACCAGCCGCATGATGGGCCTGGCCTTGCAGGGACAGGGCCAGCTCGACATGGCGTTTGACCGCTTCCGCCGGGTTCCGTTTACCGACGCGCTGATGGACAACCTGAACAACCTGGCGCTCGATTTCGAGCGCAAGCGCCAGTTCAACAAGGCGCAGGCGGTTTATGAATACATGGCCGGCTACAACAAGAACCACAAGGATCTGCAGGCAAAACTCAATCGTGCCAAAAACCTGTCGGAGACCGTGATCCTCGGCGGCAGCGGCGCGCATCCCGGCGGCACCATGCTGCTCGATGGCGGGGGTGTTGAAAAACCCATGCTGGGACGCTACCAGGTCGAAAAGGAACTGGGTAAAGGCGCCATGGGGGTGGTGTATCTGGGCAAGGATCCCAAGATTGGCCGCGTGGTCGCGATCAAGACCATGGCCTTGAGCCAGGAGTTCGAGGGCGACGAGCTGACCGATGCGCGCGAGCGCTTCTTCCGGGAGGCGGAAACCGCCGGCCGTTTGCAGCACCAGAACATCGTCACGATCTTTGATGCCGGCGAAGAACACGACCTGGCCTATATCGCGATGGAATTCCTCAAGGGAAAGGATCTGGCGGACGTGACCAAGGATGGTCATCTGCTGCCGGTTCCCAAGGTGCTGTCCATCGTGGCGCGGGTGGCGGAAGCCCTGGCTTACGCGCACAGGCAAAACGTGGTGCACCGGGACATCAAGCCGGCCAACATCATGTATGACCCGGGGACGGATACTGTCAAGGTGACCGATTTTGGCATCGCCCGCATCACCGATTCCAGCAAGACCAAAACCGGCATGGTGCTGGGAACCCCCAGCTTCATGTCGCCCGAGCAGATTGCCGGCAAGAAGGTGGACGGCCGCTCGGACCTGTATTCTCTCGGCGTGATGCTGTTCCAGATGCTCGCGGGGGTACTGCCTTTCCGCGGTGAGTCGATGGCAGAACTGATGTACAAGATCGCCAATGAGCCGGCGCCGGACATCCGCATCATCCGGCCGGAACTGTCCCCGCAACTGGCCGAGATTGTTGCCCGGTCGCTCAGCAAGAGTTCCGAGACGCGTTATCAGGACGGTGACCAGTTCGCCGCCGATCTGCGCATGGTCATTTCGGCCCAGGCCGATGGGGCGTCACATCATGTGGCGCCGGTAGCGGCGCAAGCTGCTTCGGGAGATTCTGAGAAAACCGTGGTGCTGCCCGCCGGGGACGCGCCCGTATTTGAGAGGACGATTGCCGCGCGCAATCCCCAGGACGCTTCGGCAGGCCATGCCGCTAACGATGTGAAGCCATAACAAAAAGCACGATGAATTACGAGATTTGCACCCAGACCGATCCTGGCTTGACGCGGGACAACAACGAAGATGCGGTCACCTTTGATGCCGCGACCAACCTCTGCATTCTGGCCGACGGCATGGGCGGCTACAACGCGGGCGAGATCGCCAGTGGCATGGCCACGGCCTTTATCAAGTCGGAACTCGCGCGATGGTTGTCGCAGGCCGGCAAACATGCCAACTCCAAGGAAGTCAGGCGCGCCATGGAAATTTGCGTTGAAAACGCCAACCATTCCATATTCAATGCCGCCAACTCCAATCCGCAATATTCAGGCATGGGCACCACGCTGGTGGTCGGTGTGTTCCAGAGCACGCGGCTGATGCTCGGCCATATCGGCGATTCGCGCTGTTACCGCTGGCGGGACGCCCAGCTTCAGCAGATCACCAAGGACCACTCCCTGTTGCAGGAACAGATCGATGCGGGGCTGATCACGCCTGAACAGGCGCTCACCTCGGTGAACAAAAACCTGGTCACGCGGGCCCTGGGCGTGGAGGACGCGGTGTTGCTGGAAGTCAACGAACACCGCGTGGAACTGGGTGATATCTACCTGATGTGTTCCGATGGCCTCTCCGACATGATTGGTGACGAGGAGATTGCGGCTATTCTATCGGGGTCGAAGTCGCTGGACCAGATGTCCCGCAGCCTCGTGGGCGCGGCCAACAATGCCGGCGGTCGGGATAATATTTCAGTATTGCTGGTACAGGCCAAAGAGGCCGCGTCCAAACGCGGGCTGCTGTCCAGAATGCTGGGAAAATAGCAGATGAATGCCATAGAAAAAACAGACAGGAGTCGGCCATGCCGAAAATGATCGTCTCGATTGACGGTGTCGTGATCAAGGAGGTACAGCTGACCAAGGACCGTACGTCCCTGGGCCGGCGGCCTTACAACGACATCGTCATCGATAACCTGGCCGTGAGCGGGGAGCACGCTGTTCTGCAGATGTCGGGCAATGAAGTTTTCGTCGAGGACCTGAACAGCACGAACGGCACCTATCTCAACGGCAAGGCCGTCAAGAAGCAGCAGCTCAACAACGGCGATACGGTGGAGATCGGCAAGTACAAGATCAAGTACGTCAATGAAGTGGCCAGTGCCGGTTTCGAGAAAACCATGATCATCAAGGCCGGATCGGTCGCGCCGGCAGCCAGTGCGGCCCCGGCGGCCCCTGCCGAGGGCGGAACCGGCAATGCGGCCATCAAGGTCATGTCGGGTGCCGCGGCAGGGCGGGAGGTGGCGCTGGTCAAGGTGGTGACCACCATCGGCAAACCCGGCGTGGCGGTTGCGGCCATCACCAAAAGGCCGCAGGGCTTCGTCGTGGCTCACGTTGAGGGGGACAGCAAACCCACCCTCAATGGCGCGCCCATTGGCGTTGAGCCGGTGTCCCTGAAAAATGGCGATGTCCTTGAGCTGGCAGGGACACAAATGCAGTTTGTTCAGCGTTGATCCGGCTGTTTGACGGTCGCTGACCGGAACACTGCTTTCAGGCGCCGCTTTCCGGGAGGCCCCATGCGACTTCTTTCCAGGCATTGGCCTCGCATTGCCGTCACGCTCATACCCCTGGTGTTTGCGCTGTTGCATGCCGGTGATGTGCTTCGCCTCGATGTTTTGCAGCGCCTGGACCACATTCTGTACGACGCCCGCCTGCGTGCCACCATGCCCAGGACGCTGGACGAGCGGATCGTCATCGTGGATATCGATGAAAAAAGCCTGGCCGAGGTTGGCCGCTGGCCCTGGGGGCGCAACCGGCTGGCCGAGCTGGTGGACGAGTTGCTGGACCGGCAGCAGGTGGCGCTGCTGGGGTTTGACGTGGTTTTCGCGGAGGCCGACGACAGTTCCGGCCTGAAGCGGCTCAAGCAACTGGCGCAAAACGAGATGAGGGACCAGCCGGCTTTTGCCGAGAAGCTGGGCCAGATACAGGACAGCCTCGACTACGACGCCGTTTTTGCAAAATCGATTGCCAATCGGCCGGTGGTTCTGGGGTATTACTTCACCAGCGACCGGGATGGCCGCATCAATGGCGCGCTGCCCGCACCGGTGATGAACCGGGATGCGATGAAGGGGCGGCCCATCCAGGTCACCAGCTGGAATGGTTATGGTTCCAACATCGACAGTCTTGTCAAGGCTGCGCCCATGGCGGGTTTTTTCAATTCCATCACCGAAGGTGACGGTGTTGTGCGCTCCATCCCCTTGCTTGCCGAATACAAGGGCCAGTATTACGAATCACTGTCGCTGGCAATGTTTCGCATGCTGGCGGGGTTGCCCGCCGTCGAGCCAGGCTTTCCCCAGGAAAGATTTCTGACCCGGAACTACCAGGGGCTTGAGAGCATTCTGCTGAAGCAGGCCGGCAAGAGCCTGGCCATCCCGGTGGATGATCGGGTCGCGACCCTGGTGCCCTTCAGGGGGCCGGGGGGCGTCGGTGGCGGATCGTTCAGATACATTTCGGCCTCCGATGTGCTGGGCCAAAAGGTGGCGCCGGGCCAGCTGAAGGACCGGATTGTGCTGCTCGGGACCACTGCCCCCGGTCTGCTGGACCTGAGGGTCACGCCGGTGGGGGAGACATACCCGGGGGTCGAGACCCATGCCAACGTGATTTCAGGGTTTCTCGATGGCAAGGTTCTGGTGAAGCCGGACTACGCGCTCGGTTATGAAGTGCTGGTTCTTGTGCTGTCCGGACTGACGCTGGCGTTTGCCTTGCCCATGTTGTCTGCCCCCAAGGCCGTGGCGACAAGCGTGGGCGTGGTGGCGGTCCTGGCCGGCCTGAATTTCTGGTTGTTCTCGGCCCATGGCCTGGTGTTGCCTTTGGCTACGGCCCTGGTGATGGCGCTGACCGCTTTTGCGCTCAACATGAGTTACGGCTATTTTGTGGAAAGCCGGTCCAAGCGCGAGTTGGCACATTTGTTCGGCACCTATGTCCCGCCGGAACTGGTGGACGAAATGGTCAAGGACCCGGACAGTTACAGCATGAAGGCATCGGCCAAGGAGTTGACCGTGATGTTTTGCGACATGCGTGGCTTCACCAAAATGTCGGAAACCATGGAACCCACCCAGCTGCAGGCGCTGCTCAACAGTGTGTTCAGCCGGCTGACGGACCTGATTCGCGGCAACCGGGGCACCATCGACAAATACATGGGTGACTGCGTGATGGCGTTCTGGGGTGCGCCTGTGGACACGCCGGAGCATGCCAGCCTGGCGGTCAAGACGTCCCGGGAAATGGTGCACGCGGTGCAGCAACTCAATGAGGAGCATCGTGCCAAGGGGTTGCCGGAAATCGGCATCGGCATCGGGCTGAACACCGGCAGCATGTGTGTGGGGGACATGGGCTCGGATATCCGCCGCAGCTACACCGTGATCGGCGACTCGGTCAATCTCGGATCGCGCCTGGAAGGCTTGTCCAAGACCTACGGCGTGGACACGGTGGTGAGCGAAGCTACACGCAAGCTCGCGCCCGATTTTGCATGGCAGGAACTTGACAGGGTCCGCGTCAAGGGCAAGGACCAGGCCGTGGCCATTTTCTGGCCGGTGGCGCCCCTGAGCGAGCTCGACGGCCGCAGCGCAGGCGAACTGAAGGAATGGGCCCTGGCCCTCAAGGCCTACCGTGACCAGGCCTGGGATGACTGCGATGTACATTTGCTCAACTTACAGCGGATGAATGCGCAAAAGTACCTTTACCGCCTGTACGCGGAGCGTGTAGCCTCCATGAGGCTGTTGCCCTTCGATCCCGGGTGGGATGGCGCAACCAACTTCGAAACCAAATAAACGCAGCCAGCCGGGGCATCAAGCCACAAAAACCATGAAAGTACGCGTACTCGGGTGCTCGGGAGCCATTGCCAGGGACTGCCGGACCACGTCTTTCCTGCTCGACCACGACGTGCTGGTTGATGCAGGGACCGGTGTTGGCGATCTCACGCTGGACGAGATGCGTGGCATTGACCATGTCCTGCTCACGCACTCCCATCTCGACCATGTGGCTGCGCTGCCGCTGATGGTGGATGCGATTGCCGCCCAACGCACGAGCCCGATACAGATTCATGCGCTGCAAGGCACGATCGATGCGCTTCGGGCACACATCTTCAACAACACCATCTGGCCAGACTTTTCGCGGATTCCGGCGCCAGAGGCGCCCTTTGTCAGTTTTCATCCGCTGGTTGTCGGCCAGACCCTGCTGCTTGCCGGCAAGCTGGTGGAAGTGCTGCCGGCGGTGCATACTGTTCCTGCGGTTGGTTATGCGGTTGCCGCGGGCAGCGGTTGCTGGGTCTTTACCGGAGACACCGAGCGAAACCCGGCGCTGTGGGCCCGCATCAACCAGCTCAATGTGGCCATGCTGGTGATTGAAACCGCTTTCAGCAACCGCGAGCGCGACCTGGCCGTGCGCAGCCTGCACTTGTCGCCGCACGCGCTGGCCGGCGAGCTCGACTGCATCGACAAGGGCCGCAATTACCCCATTTACATCACCCATACCAAGCCGGCGGAGACCGATCTGATCATGGCCGAGATACAGCGGTTTGACCAGACGGCGCCGTTCGGCCCCAACGTCACCCATGACATACGCTGGTTACGCGCGGGTCAGGAGTTCGAACTATGAGTGCCGTACTGCAACGAGATCCCGAGGACGAATTTTTCGACTCGCAGATGCTTCCGCCCCAAGAGCGCGGGGTCACTTTTGAAGCGCTCTACTTTCGCCAGCTGCAGCTGGTGACCAACCGGATTCACGAGACCGAAAACATTGACCAGATCATGCTGGAAGCGAGCCAGGACATCTGCAAGTTGTTCAATGCCGACCGGTTGACCCTGTACGCTGTCAACGAAGACCGCACGTCCATTGTTTCCAAGGTCAAAACCGGCTTGAACACCAGTCGCGACCTCAAGCTGCCGATCAGTGCGCAAAGCGTGGCGGGTTATGTGGCCATGTCGAAAAGCATGGTGAATATCGTCGATGTGTACGACGACGAGGCGCTCAAGAAGATACACCCCGGCCTGAGTTTCCTGCAGGAAGTGGACAAACGCTCTGGCTACCGCACCAAGCAGATGCTCGTCGCCCCGGTGATGGACGGCAATACGCTGTACGGGGTTCTGCAGGTGATCAACAACCGCAGCGACCAGCCGTTTGGCCGGCTTGAAGAGGACGGTGCGCAGCAGCTGTGCAAGACCCTGGGCATTGCGATTCGCCAGCGCCTGCAGAAGGTCGAGGACGGACAGCGGCGCAGGGCCACCAAGTACGACGGCCTGGTGGCAGACGGGGTGCTGTCGCAGGACGAATTGCAGCAGTGCGTGCAGAAGGCGCGCGACGAGATGCAGTCGGTCGAGCATCTTCTGATGGCCGACTACCGGATTCGGCCGGCGCAGATCGGGACATCGCTGGCCAAATTTTTCGGCGTGCCTTACGAGGCGTTTAACCCGGGCCGCATACGCTCTGAAATGTTGCATGGGCTGCTCAAGCGGCATTTTGTCGAGCAGCAGGGCTGGATGCCGCTGGAGGAGACACCTGAGGGGCTGGTCATCATGTGTGTGGACCCCGAAGCGGTGCGTGGCGCCCGCGTGGTTCCCCAGGTGTTTCCCAAAATGGGCAAGTTCGCCTACTGTGTCACCACGCAAACGGAGTTTGATGAAACCCTGGGCCAGTTGTTTGGTGCGGGCAATGAAGGCGGTTCGATAGACCAGTTGCTGGCGGACATGGACTCGCCATTGGAGAATGACGCCGGCGATGATTCCGCGCTGGAATCTGCTGCCGCGGACAACGAGCTGGTCAAGTTTGTCAACAAGGTCATCATCGACGCGTACAAGCAGAAGGCGTCCGACATTCACATCGAGCCCATGCCCGGAAAGGCCAAGACCGGCATCCGGTTTCGCATCGACGGCAGCCTGCTGCCCTACATCGAGGTTCCTGCGCAGTTCAGGCAGGCCATGGTGACGCGGCTCAAGATCATGTGTGACCTGGATATCTCGGAAAAACGCAAGCCGCAGGACGGCAAGATCAAGTTCAAGAAATACGGACCACTCGACATTGAATTGCGCGTTGCCACCATCCCCTCGGCCGGCGGCGTGGAGGACGTGGTCATGCGGATACTGGCGGCCGGTGAGCCGATTCCCCTGGACAAGCTGGGGTTGACCGCACACAACAAGGAACGTCTCGAAAAAACCGTATCCAAACCCTATGGCCTGTTTTACGTGTGTGGCCCTACCGGCTCGGGAAAAACCACGACGCTGCATTCCATCCTGAAGTTCCTCAATACCCCGGACACCAAAATCTGGACCGCCGAGGATCCGGTGGAAATCACGCAGAAGGGACTGCGCCAGGTTCAGATCAACAAGAAAGCCGGGATCGACTTCGCACTTGTGATGCGTGCTTTCCTGCGTGCCGATCCCGACATCATCATGGTCGGCGAATCACGCGACAAGGAAACCGTCTCCATGGGCGTGGAGGCGTCGCTCACCGGGCATATGGTGTTTTCGACACTGCATACCAATTCCGCGCCTGAATCGATCACGCGACTGCTGGACATGGGCATGGACCCGTTCAATTTCGCGGACGCCCTGCTCGGCATCCTGGCGCAACGACTTGCCAAAAAGTTGTGTGATTGCAAGCAGGCCTACCAGCCCGATGCGCAGGAGCTCAAGGATTTCATCAAGGAGTATTCCGAAGAGCTGCGCAATACGCAAGCGTGGAAAACCGATCCCGGCGGTGAAGCTCAGGCTCTGCTTGACGACTGGATGGAGCGTTACGGGAAAGACGGCCAGCTGACCCTTTACCGGGCCGTGGGCTGCGACAAGTGCAATCAGACGGGTTACAAAGGCCGCATTGGCCTGCACGAGTTGATGATTGCCGATGATGCGGCAAAGAAACTGATCCAGGAACGCGCCCGGGTCGCGGAGCTTTTTGCAGCCGCGGTCAACAGCGGGATGCGGACGCTGAAAATGGACGGCATGGAGAAGGTGTTGATGGGGCTGACCGATATAAAGATGGTCCGGTCGGTCTGTATCAAATAACGCCGCGGCCCCTTTGACGAGCCGGCCGACGGGTGGGTGGCCCTGGTGCATCGATATGATGCTGTTTTTCCTTTCATCAGGATCTGGCTCATGCTCAAGCAGTTGGTACGCACACTTTTTTCATCGGGAAAACGCTTCTGGTCAGTGGAAGAGGTTCGCGCGCTGATTGATGCCGGTGATTTCCCGGCTGCGCAGGAAGCGGCGGATCAGCTTCATGCAGCGACGCCGCAACGCAATCTGACCAGGGACTGTATTCTTGCCGAAATAGCCTTTCGTCAAATGCGGGATGCCGATGCCGACAGCGGGTTTCGCCGGGTGCTCAAAGAGGCGCCTGGCTTCGCGGACGCGCATTATGGCTTGTCGCTGCTGTTGCTTGAGCAGGGGAACACCGAAGCCGCTATTGAGCATGCCCAATTTGCCAAGGTGCTTTCGCCCAATGACTTTCGCTACTTAGCTCAACTGGGCCTAGCGCATGTGACGATAGGTAATTTCCAGTCGGCGGAATTACCGCTAACCCAAGCATTGCGGTTGAATGACAAAGACAAGACTGCATGGAACAATTTGGGCGTCGTTTATCTTGCCAAAGGGGAGGCGGGAGACGCGCACACTTGTTTTTCAAAGGCCTTAAAGCTAGACCCCTCTTTTGCCCTAGCTTTGCAGAATTTGTCGCATCTCGAGGGTGAAATGAAGGCCGCTGGCGCAGTTTTCAGCGCAGCACTCGCACCTGTGACTACCACGGACGATCTTCCTTCAGACGCGGAACGTCAGCCTTGGCAGGAACAATGGGATGAGGTAGATGTCCTAAAGAAAACAGGGAACGCCGAAGCCGCGTTGGCGAAGGCTGAGCGCATCTGTATGGGCTGGCCCGGTCTTGCGGGACCGGTGTGTGCGCTTGAAGCCTTGTATCGCAAGTTAGGTGATTTTCAGAGCGGAATTGATGTTCTCCTGGCGTATCTGGTGGAGCACCCTGAAGATGGTGAAGTGCTAGCAGCATTGGGCTCCGCGTTTCTGGCTGCAAATGAGAACGCCGAAGCTCGCAACTATCTGAGTCAAGCCAGGGATTTGGGGCTTGAAACTCCGAAGGTGCTTGCTGACTTGGCGCAGTGCCTCAGCAATCTCGAGAAGCATGCTGAGTCACTTGAACTTAGGCGGCGACTTTTCGAATTGGAGCCCAGTTTTGTCCATCAGGCGCAGCTTGCCGCTGGTTTAGCGACAGCTTGTCAGTATGCTGAAGCAATAGAGCTATTCGATGATCTTATTGACAAAGAGCCGGCGCGCAAGGACGTATTCCTTATTTCGTATGCCGTCGCGCAAGCTTATAGCGGTCATTTTGATAAAGCCCTGACTCTGCTAAATGACGCATTGTTACTGCAGCCTCACGATGCGGGGTTACGTATGCAGCGTGCGCAAATCAATTTGTTAATGGAAAATTTTAAGGAAGGATGGCCAGATTATGCGTATCGTGGGTTGGCTTACTCCCGGCAATATCGGGTTCTGCCATTCACCAAATGGCAGGGCCAGGACTTAAATGGCAAATGCATAGTGGTCTTGGCGGAGCAGGGTTTGGGCGATCAGGTCATGCTTGCCTCCTGCCTGCCAGACCTGTTGGCTTTGAGCCCTTCCCGGGTGGTTGTAGAGGTCATCGGGCGGGTTGCACCAACGCTTGCCCGGTCGTTTCCTGATTGTGAAATCATCCATACGTTACAAGATAGAAAGATGACGTGGGCGAAAACGATCGGAGAGGTTGATTATTTTGTGCCGCTGGGCGACTTGCCGCAGTACTTTCGAGCCAGCTTGGAAGCCTTCCCCGGAAAGGCGTATCTCAAAGCAGATCCCAATCGCGTGGCATATTGGCGTCAAAAACTTGAGAGCGCCGGACCGCGACCCTGGATTGGTGTGTCGTGGAAGGGTGGCATGCAGGCGACTCGCCGGATATTGCGCTCGATGTCACCGAGTGAGCTTGCGCTCATGACACAAGCGGTGGATGCGACCTGGATCAGCCTTCAGTACGGATCGGTGGATGAAGACCTGAAAGTTGCCGCAGCGTCGAATGTGATGCTGACACATTGGAACGAAGCCATTGCTGACTTGGACGAGTTCGCGGCCCTGATAGCAAATCTCGATTGTGTGGTGACGGTTTGCAATACGACCGTTCATTATGCTGGCGCGCTGGGCAAAAAGGTGCTGGTGCTTGCGCCGCACATCCCGGAATGGCGTTACGGCTTGAACAGCACACATATGCCTTGGTACCCTGATGCGCAAGTGCTGCGCCAGCCCAAAGCCAATGACTGGCCTGGCGTTATCAGCGAGGCAACACAGTGTCTGAAAGATATTCTGGCGCGTGACAAATTTGTCGGACCGGATGACTAAAAAGTAGCATCTACCCCTCAAAACCAGTGAATTCGACCCCTTTTCCCATGGCACGAGAGTTGCAACCTTCAACGAGCACGACCAAATTTTCGTCGCGCACATGGTTGGGTTTAATTTTCAAGGAGTTTTTATGAAATCTATGCAGAAGGGTTTTACCCTTATCGAGCTTATGATCGTGGTCGCGATTATCGGCATTCTGGCGGCTGTGGCATTGCCTGCTTATCAGGATTACACCATTCGCGCCCGCGCGTCTGAGGTCATCCTGGCCGGCTCTTCCGCCCGTACGGGTGTGACAGAGGCGGCACAGCTGGCCAACACCATGGGTATCGGCGCAACCGCTGCTACCGCGATTCAGTCCGCCATTTCCAGCTCGAAGTTCGTATCGACGGGCTCGGTGGATGCCTCGGGAACGATCGCTGTGACCTCGAAGGACGCGATTGGTACGACGTCTTTCATCGTTACCTTGGCACCTACCTGGAACGGCCAGACGGTAACTTGGACTTGCAATGCATCCATTGCCAAGTACGCGCCCGCTTCCTGCCGCGGCACCTGATCGCTTAATTTTAGATTGTGGAAGGGCGCATTCGTGTGCCTTTTCACAAGTCAGGACTTCTGATGTTGAGCTTTCTTCGCCCAGGGCGAAAATCCGAAATCAAGGAATTTGCAGTTGATCTGGCCGGCCAGATCGCCAAACGCTATCCTCCTGCCCTGGACAGTCAGCCGGGGAAGCGTCCTTCCGTGAATCGCCTGACGCGCATTACTGAAGATGCCTGTGTCAAGGCGGTGGAGTTCCACGATCGTCACAAGCTCGGCTGGTTGTCCAGAGCCCGACTTGGAAATGATTTTCGATGGGCATTGGCGGAACTGGGCTACACCAAAGAGTTCGTCGACTTCGCAACCGAAGCCGTGGTCGTTCACATCAGCCGCAAGCGCTAATACAGGAACTTTATTCCAGCCGGTCCGACATGGTTGCTCCCTGAATTCCGATGTTTGCCGGGTCGCTTTTGGGATCAAAACCGACCCTAACCGAGAGAGTGCTTCTTTCTGAAGAAAGCCAGGTCCTGAAAAACGGGTACCTGCCTGTGGCCGGTAGAGCCAACCGCAAGTACAAATGGCGCGGCTTTTGGACGTTTTTCGAATACGACCATCGAGTCATAGAACGATACGCTGTAAAGGTGCTGGGACAGCCATGCAGCGTGCGGGTCAGCCTCCGGAAAAAACGGTGCATTCACCTGGTCAAGCGCCAATTTTCCGTACTCGACAAAAGTCCCGCGCTTGCGAACCCCACCGCCAAAATCAGGAAGATAGCTGGAGTGTGTGTCCTCAACGATATAAACGCCGGTCGATGACATGCGGGGAAAGATCGTTTCGAAACTGGCAATCTGGTGTTCGAAAATATGGCTGCCGTCATCGATAACGATATCAAATGGTCCGTGCGCATTACTGATATCAGCGAGAAAATCGCGATCAAGCTGGGATCCGATCTCAATCAGAATATTGCCGGACTCGAGAGCCTTGCACTTCGGGTCAATGTCAATGCCGACTATCTTCTCGGAGAACGGGAAATACTTCTGATACAGCTCCAGGCTTCCGCCGTTTTGTACGCCGATCTCCAGGATTTTGCAGGGCTTGTTCCTGTACGCCGCGAAGCAACGCTCATAGACCTCAAGATACTGCCCCCACTTTGAACTCACGTTTCCCGTGTGGGCCAAAAAAAGCTCGGCGAAAGTGGGCAGACTCATTCTTCACCCCCGCCCAAGGGCTTTTCTCCGACCAATCGCATGTCACGCGGCTCCCTTAGTTTGTAGACTGCTGCCTCTTGCCGGACATTGACCATCCCGACGCTTTGCATGAGTTGGGCCAGGCTGTAAGGTGTGTAGCCCCAGCGATGAATCATGAGGGGGTCCTTCCATCCGGGGTCGCCATAAAACACCCACATGCTGGTTTGTCCGGCCTTGTCCTGTCGCGACCTGAGCTCAGGCTCTGCGAGCAGTGCTTCACAGGCGCTCAGCAAATTCGGGCATTCAAGAATCATGCTGCCGCCTGGTTTCAGGACCCGAAGCCATTCACGCAGAATGGCCTCGATTTCCCAGCGCCAGAAATGTTCGACCACGTGAATCGCCATGATCTCATCGGCATGATCGTTCTCAAAACAGGTCAACTCGTGCAGATCGCAAATGACATCGGGAGATTTGCCCGCCCGCGCCGCTACAACGTCCACATTCACATAACCGGGAAGAATTTTGTCGCCGCAGCCCAGATTCAGGCGGATCAGTGCCTTGGGAACGGCGGGCGGTGGTGGTGGTGGTTGAACCGGCGCCGGCGGGGATGCACCGCTGGTGCCGCCCTTCAGGCGGAATGCCCGAAGCCATTCGGTCGCGACCTGAGCCGCGTCATGGAGCGTGCGGACTGCCACCTGCCCTGCGGCGAGCTTTTCCATGGACTTCGTCGGCTGTGCAAGATAGCCCCGGATCGCCTGGACAGGATCATCAGTGAGCGACACGTAGGGACGGAACACCTCGTAGGCCGGGATAGGTGAGGCCACTACATAGCGACCAGCATTGAGTGCGTCAGTGAGCCGATTCGCGGACTTCGCGGTTTTGGCGGTCGCTGAAAGGTCAGAAGGTACGAGGACAACATCGGCGTCGTCCACGATCGACCATTGGGTTGCTTCCTCCCAGGGAACCAGTTCCATCAGGGCACCCGGGCTGTGCTTTGCATTAAATCGCTGAATATAGTTCTCAATCGTGGCGTTGGGCCGAGTCACAATCCACAGGAGCATTGACTGGCTTGCAGAGTACTCACCCAGGGCATCGGCCCATCGCTGCATCGAGGGCCAGTTTCCGTTGTTGCCGTACCAAACCAGTTTCAGGCGGTGCCCGGATTTGCCTCCCCCGAGCAGCCTTTGGGCCCAAGCCGAGAGTCCTTTAGTGTTCTGGAAAACACGTGGCGCGGCCTGTGGCGACGCCAGGGGATCGGCCACCGTTACCACCGGACCCTGGCTGTGGCGCTGCACGGTTTGCGCCAGCACGTCAGATCCGGCGGTGCAGATGCCGGCTTGTGCTGCGAGCGCCCGCCAATAGGCGCCTACCTGCGGGTTCTCGAAATGATCGTCGCTGAAATCCGCAACCGTAGTGACGCCTCGCGCTGCAGAGTCGGTGATGCCGTCCAGAACCTGCAGGGCAAGACGCTCGAAACGCCTGGGGTCGTTGTTGGGGAGAAGTTTGCCAATCACGCATACATCCGGGGAAGGCGCCCCCGGCCTGTTGGGGGCCCAGTCGCTCATGGGAAAAAAAACGACGGTATGCCCCTCCCGGCGCAGCTGCGCTGCGGGAATGATGGCGCGATAACGGTTGGAAGCCAGCGGACTGGTGAATCCATTCACCGCATCTCCCTTGATGCCGTCGACGATCCAGTGAATGAGCATTTCAGTCGCTTATGGTTATGGAAGAGTAGGTTCAGGACCGCTGATCGGCGCGCAGCATGTGCTGCTTTTCCTCGAACCAGGGGCTTGCATAGTCACAGGACGTGAACTCGTTGAAATACGGGCCGCCACTGGTGTAGTGCACATTGGCGACGTCTGCGCGTGGCTGGTCATAACCGACCAGGTGATTCCAGCCGGCCGGCAACTCGCCGATCAGGCTGTCATCGCCCAGCCACTTGAATTGATGCAGTTCAAGGCCGCTGGCGGTATTGACAAACTCCGGCGACAGCGCCCGGCACTTGGCATTGTTGAAAAGCACCACACTCGACCAGTTCTTCTTGCCGTAGGCCGTCTGCTTTTCATTGTGGAATTTCGACGACTCGAGAGGGACATGGTTGTGCTTGACACACATTGCCGCGTAACGCTCGTCGCGCAGCGCCCACAACTTCGCGACGTCGTCCAGCACCAGCATGTCGCAGTCCATGAACAGGGACCACCCTTCGTAGTTGCTCAGGTGGGGTGTGAGAAAGCGGGAAAAGGAAAAATCCGTGGATTGAAGCGGATCCCGCGTTCGCCACATCAGCTCTTTCAGGTTGTTCAGTGCCAGCGGGATGAAGCTCACGGGTTGTGACGAGCGCGCGAGGATGCTGTGGGTCAGCACATGCCAGGCCACCGTCTCGCGAGGGTCAAAGCCGATGAAAACACGGATCATGAAGGTGTTCCTCCGGACTCAGCAGGCGCAGGAAACTCCATGAAAACCTGTTTGATGTACGCAGACTTGTAGATGCCATAAACAATGGCGATATCGAGCAGGCCGCAGCTTGCCAAAAACAGCTCTGGCTGCCGCCACACGTCGGCATGCCATAAAAACCAGGCGAGCACGCCGAGATTGATGACCGCTGTCGCCGCCAGAATGGCGCGTCCCTGGCGCCAGATGGATCTCAATAACGCGCCGGCCGAGGGGTGCCGGGAAAAGCCGGCGTAGGCGAGGATCAATACAGGAGATTCCAGGAGCAGCACGGCGGCAGACAGGCTGCTGCTGGCCAGCTGGATGGCGTCAGGTGATCTGCGCGAGGCCAGGGTGATGATGAGGAGCAGCCAGTGCCGGCCCAGAAAAGCCATGGCCAGCCACAGGGGACCCGGGATGCTCAAGACGCCGAAGCGATTGACATTCAGGTAGCGTTCGTCCATTTCAGCCATGGTCAAATATAGCGCAAGAGATGCTGCCTCCATGCCACCGCCCAACCCTGATCACGCGCCCTTCATCGACTCGTTTCCCGGCTTGATCCAGCCGCCTGGCAGCGTGTATCGCAAGCGGCTGATGCAAGTGCTGGTGATGGCTGCCCTGGTCTTGCCGTGGGTGATGCCTTTCGCCGGCAATCCTTCGCCCGCGGTGTGGCCCTGGCTCACCGCAGCGTTTGGCTCGGGCGTGCTGCTGGTGCTTCTTGGATGGGGCCGCCCGCTTGCGCGGACTCCGGAAATGGTGCGGCGCGGGTGGATGGTCGCCGCCGCCATCAGCGCTGCGATGGGCGCGGTGCAATATTTTGGCTCCAGTGAACACTTCTCGCCCTGGTTGAACCAGACGCGCCCCGGGGAAGCTTTCGGCAACCTTCGTCAGCGCAACCAGTTTGCCAGCCTGATGGGCATCGGCCTGGTGGCCCTGATCTGGCGACAGGGCTACCGCGCCGGCAAATACCTGCCGCTGCTGCTGCTGGTGCTTCTGGCGTTGGGCAATGCCGCATCGAGTTCGCGGACGGGCGCTCTGCAGTGGCTGGCCATACTGGCTGTCGCACTCGTTTATTCCGGGCGGGGACGTCGCGGCGCCGGTCTGACCGCCTTGTTCGCCTTCGGCGTGTATCTGCTTTGGGTGCTGATTCTGCCGTGGCTTCTGGTGGTGCTCACCGGTGCCCACGCCGGCGGGCTGGTGGCGCGTTTCGAGGAGACGCCGGGCTGCGCGAGTCGCCTCGTCCTGTGGTCCAACGTGCTGACCCTGATCGGGGAAAAGCCGTGGCTCGGCTGGGGCTGGGGGGAGCTTGACTATGCGCACTACATGACCCTGTATCCCGGTGAGCGTTTTTGCGACATCCTCGACAATGCGCACAACCTGCCCCTGCATCTGGCGGTGGAGCTGGGCGTGCCGTTCGCGGCGACACTTTGCGCTGGCCTGTCATGGCTGGTGTGGCGCGCCCGGCCATGGCGGGAAACCGATGCCTCGCGCCAGATGGCCTGGGCCGTCCTGGCGCTGATCGGGCTGCACAGCCTGCTTGAATATCCGCTCTGGTACGGGCCCTTCCAGATGGCTGCCGGCCTGTGTGTCTACCTGCTCTGGACCACGCGGGCAGGTGGCGGTGACGGGCCCGATGTCCCGTGGCCGGGTGACACGCTTGCCGGGGTGGCCAGGCAGGGTGTTGCCGTCGCCGGTCTGGTCATCCTGGCGGCGGTGGCCTATGCCGCGTGGGACTACCACCGGGTCAGCCAGATTTATCTGGGGGCTGCGCAGCGCCATCCTGCCTATCGCGACAACACGCTGGCAAAAGTCAGCGCCACGCGCCTGTTCCGGCGCCAGGCCGAGTTCGCGGCACTGAGCCTGACCCCGCTGACGCCGGCCAACGCGCTGCAGATCCATGCCCAGAGCAGTGAATTGCTGCATTTTTCTCCCGAACCGAGGGTGATCGAGAAGTTGATAGAAAGTGCCGTCATGCTGGGGCGGGATGAGGAGGCCCTGCTCCATCTGGCCCGCTATCGCGCCGCCTTCCCGCAAAACCACGCGTTGTGGCGCGATGCCCTCGGCATTGCGGAAGGCACTGCAGATTGAGGATGCCGGCCGTCAGGCCGCGGCGACGAAACTTCCCGATTTTCCGCCGTGTTTTTCAAGCACCTTGACATCGCTGATCACCATGGCGCGGTCCACCGCCTTGCACATGTCGTAGATGGTCAGCAGTGCGACTTGCACCGCGGTCAAGGCTTCCATTTCCACTCCGGTGGGCCCCACGGTTTCCACGGTCGCGACGCAACGGATGCTCGCGCTGGCCACATCGGGCGTGAACTCAAGCGCCACGCGGGTCAGGGCGAGCGGGTGGCACAGCGGGATCAGTTCGCTGGTTTTTTTGGCGGCCATGATGCCGGCGATACGCGCGATGCCCAGCACATCCCCTTTTTTTGCCGTCCCATCGAGGATGATGGCCAGCGTCGCCGCGGCCATGACAATACGGCCCTGCGCCACGGCGACCCGGTGGGTGGCGGGCTTGGCTGCGACATCCACCATGTGGGCCTGACCCTGGCCGTCGAAATGTGTCAGCGTTGAAGTCGTGGTCATACTGTTACGAAACCTTTACAAGCATCCCTCATCATAAGAGCATGTCCGCCATGACTTTGTCCATGTCCAGTCCCATCAAAGGCCGCCTGGTCGCAGCTGGCATCCATTTGATGCTCAGCGCAGCGGTGGCCGCCGCTGCGGCAGCGCTCGTATTTCTCATCTGGTACCCCTATCCTTACAGGGAAATCTCCGGCGGCCGCGAGTTGTTTTTTCTCGTGACGGCGGTGGACATGGTGTTGGGGCCCCTGCTGACGCTGACGGTTTTCAACCGCAACAAGCCCCGCCGGGAATTACGCCGCGATCTTGCCATCATCGGCCTGCTGCAGGTGGCGGCCCTGGTCTACGGCTTGTGGACCGTTTCGGTGGCCCGTCCAGTCCACTTGGTGTTCGAGATGGACCGTCTTCGTGTGGTCCACGCGATTGATGTGCCGAAGGCCGAACTGGTCCAGGCGCCACCCGAATTACAGCGCCTGCCCTGGACCGGACCAAGCTTGCTGTCGATGCGGCCATTCCGTAACGACAAGGAAAAAATCGACATGACCCTGGTGGCGCTGGGCGGGGCACCGCTGGGCGCAAGGCCTGCGCTGTGGCAGGACTACGCCAGCGCTGCACCGCAAATCCGGGCGGCGGCGAAGCCGCTGAGCCAGTTGCAGGCGCGCTTTCCGGCGCAGGCAGCCCTGATTGACGACGCGCTGAAGTCGGTTCCCGGCGCCGGCACGTCCGCGATCTCCTTGGGCTACCTGCCGATGGCCAGCCGCGACCGGTACTGGACCGCTGTGCTCGATCTCAACACTACCGAGGTAATCGCTTTTGTTCCCATTGACTCCTTCTGAGAATCACATAGCAAAAAAGCGGTTTGCCCATAGCCGTTTTGCATTGGCAGCTATTGTTTTTATAGCATTTTCGGGACTCTCGCAGGCCCAGGCGCCGGTTCGCGCCGGCGGCTCCCTGCCGGCGCTCGGCGATACCTCCGAGCTTGCGGCGAGCGCGGAAAGGCGGCTGGGTGACCGGATTGCCAGCAGCATCTACCGCGACCCGGACTATCTGGACGACCCGGTGCTCGGTGACTACCTGCAAGGCATCTGGCAACCGCTGATGACTGCCGCCCGTGCGCGGGGCGAGCTCGGTGCCGAACTCGAAGAACGCTTCGCCTGGGACATCATGCTGATACGCAACCGCACGGTCAATGCGTTCGCGTTGCCGGGCGGTTACCTGGGCGTGCATCTGGGCCTGATCAGCGTGGTGGAAACCCGGGACGAGCTGGCCTCGGTGCTTGCGCACGAGTTGACGCATGTGACCCAGCGGCATATCTCCCGCCTGATGAGCAAGCAGAACCAGCAGATGCCCTGGCTACTGGCCGCGATGATCCTCGGCATGATGGCGGCCAGCAAGAATCCGGATGCCGCGAATGCAGCCATTGCCGGCGGCCAGGCCATGGCGGTGCAGAACCAGCTCAATTTCTCGCGTGACATGGAGCGCGAGGCCGACCGCATCGGTTTCGGTGTGATGGCCGATGCCGGCTACGACCGGCAGGGCTTCGCCAGCATGTTCGACAAGCTGCAGCAGGCCTCGCGCCTCAACGACAACGGCTCCTATCCCTATCTGCGCAGTCACCCGCTGACCACCGAACGTATCGGTGAGGCCAAAAGCCGGCTCCAGCTCGAGGGGTCCGCGCCCACAGCTGTTTCCGCTGAAGCCGGCCGTGCGCGCCTGGTTCACGCCATGATGGCCGGTCGGGCGCGCGTGCTGGGCAACTCCAGCGTGGAGGCCTTGCGCCTCGCGTTGACCGAGGCGCAGCGGGTAACTGCCGCCGCTGCCATGGCGCCGCGCGATGTCGGTGCGCTGTACGCGGGTGCCCTGGCTGCCACCCGCCTGCGTGAGCACAGCCAGGCACGCAGCCTGGCGGACAAGCTGCAAACCGCGGCAGCCGCCAGTCCGGCCATGACGCAGGCGCTGGAACTTCTGACGCTGGAAATCGATATTGCTGCGGGGGGTGCGGCGCAGGCGGCCAGGCTTTCCAGCGTCAACAGCCGCGCGGCGATGTTGCTGCAGTCCCAGGCCGACCTGGCGGCGGGCCGCCCGCAGGACGTGTCGGAGCGCCTGCAGACCTGGGTCAGCACCCACCCCCGGGATGCGATGGCCTGGCAACTGCTGGCGACGGCGCAAGGCCGGCAGGGCCAGACCCTGAGGGCGATCCGCTCGGATGCCGAAAGCCGTGTGGCCCAGCTGGACTACGGCGCAGCGCGGGACCGCTTCAAGGCGGCGCAGGACCTGATGCGCAGCGGTCGCGACACCGGTTCCGGGGCCAGCGCCCACATCGACGGCTCGATCATCGACACGCGCACGCGAGAAATCGAGCAGTTACTTCGGGAGCAGGCGCTCCAGGAGAAACTCGATCGCTAGCTGCAGCAGTGAATAGATCAGCGAACCGATCAGCGCTGCCACGAAGCCGGTGACGTGCAGGCCGCTGAGCAGGCTGGCGGCGGCCCAGAACATCAGGGCGTTGATGACAAACAGGAACAGGCCCAGCGTGACCAGTGTCACCGGCAGGGTCAGCAGGATCAGCACCGGGCGCACCACGGTGTTGAGCGCTGCCAGCACGGCTGCAGCCAGCAGTGCTGCAGGAAAGCTGGTCACGCTCACGCCGGAATACAGGTAGGCCACCGCCAGCAAGGCGGCAGCGCTGCAAAGCCATTTGATGATGAGTTTCATGGAGGCAAGAATAGCACCGGCGCGGCCTGCAGCAAAGCGGTGCGCCCGTCGGCGCCGTGCCCTCAGTCCACCGCCAGCAACATGCCGCTGCCCGCCATCATGGCGGCGCAGGCCCAGACGGACGGGCCCTGCGCCGCGGGCTGGCGCGTCACTGGCTGAAGCGCATTGCCGAGCTTGGGGCGGCGCGCGTCCAGCACACGCCCGGCGCCGTACTGGCTCATCAGTGCATCCGTCAAGTCACACAGCGGCCCGCTGGCGATCTGGGTCACCACCTCGTCGCCGGGGGCCTGCAGCAGGGGAATCACCTGCGAGAAGACCTTGTCGGCCCACTTGCCGCGCCAGTTCTGGCGAGCGCTGTGGGTCACCCATTTGCTGACGTGGTGGGTCACCCGGGGGGCGCACCCCACCACGATCCAGCGGACGGGGGGACGAACCTGAGCCGCAGGCAGCAGGGCCGGCAGGATTGCCAGCGCATGGGCGGCCTCGTCGAGGTACACAATCATGTTGTCCATCATTTCCCCGCTGGCGACTGCTGGCCCGGTGATCAAGTGCCTGTCGCGACGGTTTTGGCGCGGCGCGTGGTCCACCACCCGGCGGCCAGCACACCGGCCACGGCCACCGCGTAGGTGCCCCATTGCGCGGCGGTGGTCATTCCGGTGGAGGCGGCCGGCGCACCGGGGCCGCCGTAGACAGCGTCCAGCAGGGGCTCGCTCACAATCATCTTGGCCGCCGTGAAGGCCAGCACCGCCGCACCAATGTTGATGATGATGGGGAAACGCTCGACCAGCTTGAGCACCATGGTGCTGCCAAACACCACGATCGGGATGCTGATGAGCAGACCGATGACCACCAGGTCGAACGAGCCCTGTGCGGCGCCCGCCACGCCCAGCACGTTGTCCACCCCCATCAGCGCGTCGGCAATCACAATGGTTTTCATCGCGCCCCAGAAGGTGCTGGCCACCGGCCCGTCGTGTTCCTTTTCCCCCTGGTCGGCCAGCAGCTTGTAGGCAATCCACAGCAGGCCCAGGCCGCCGACCAGCATCAGTCCGGGGATCTTGAGCAGCCAGACCACGCCGACGGTCATGACCGAGCGCACGGCAATGGCACCGACCGTGCCCCAGGCAATGGCCTTTTTCTGCAGGTGGGGCGGCAGGTTGCGCGCAGCCAGCGCGATCACGATGGCGTTGTCGCCGGCCAGCACCAGGTCGATCAGGATGATGGCCAGCAGGGCAGACCACCAGGGCGTTGAGAATAATTCCATTTCACACTTTCACGTCAGGTTGCGACATGGAAATCCTGCGGGCGGACTTCCGGCTTCGTGAACCGGGCAGGTGGTGAGTGGCGGGGTAGTGCCGCGACGCCTCGATCCAAACCTGTTCAGGTTTCAATCGAAGGTCTGGCTCGACATGCAGGTGCACTGCATGTCCAGCAAGCCGGAAGTGTGAACTTCGTAATGACGACTTGCTGAACGTCCGGCAGCGGGGCGGTCCCGATCTGGCCGGACGAGGGAGTTACTCCCCTTCGGAACCGTGTATTTGACAACAAATTGCAAATTTTTGCAAAACCCGGCGTCCCTGCCGCGGAAAAATCGCCTGCGGCATGGACCGGACGCCGGCTTGGCCTATCATTCACGGCCCAGCCGGCAATGGCAAACCCCGTCCCAGCGGCGGCCCGGTTTTCAGCCCCCACTGTTCCTTTTCCGATCGCAAAGCCCGCATGCCTGGCATCCACATCACCGACATCGAAGCCGCCATCAACTACTGGCGCGAGAAAAAGCCGTCGCCCGACGGCGTCACCCTGGCGCCGGAGCTGCGCGCGCTGGCCGAGGTCTATGCGCTGATGGTTTTCTACCACGAGGATGAAGCCGATGAAGCGGGCTTCCCCCCCAAAGCCATGGCGGCCTGGCGCGCCTGGTACGACACCACCGCCGACACCCCCTGCATCGCGATCTGCTCGACCAGCCAGGGCGACGACCTGTGCAAGGGTTGCGGCCGCACGTTCGAGGAAGTCCAGCACTGGCCCGAGATGAGCCCGGCTGCCAAGCGCAGCACCTGGCGGCGCATCACCCAGGAGGACACGGCCTGGCGTTTTGGCCGCTACGCCGACCGCGCGCTGGAAAAAAAAGATGAGCTGCCGGAGCCGCCACCCGTCAAAAGTTGAAGCCTTTTTGGCCTTCAGGCCACATCTGGCAAGCGCAGGCAGCTATCAATTCAGGAGTAGACTGGCTCCATGCTCAGACTGACACGTGCCCCCAACATCGCGATTGCCGCCTTGTGGGCCGATGCGCTGCAACAGGCCGGCTTTTCGGCCAGCGTGCAGCGTTATTTCCTCGGCAGCGTCGCCGGCGAATTGCCGCCCGACCAGTGCCAGCCCGAAATCTGGCTGGCCCACGACCATGAAAAACCGCGTGCCGAGCTGCTGTTGCAAAGCCTGCGCAACCCGCCGCAGCGTCACTGGTTGTGCGCTTGCGGCGAAACCGTCGAAGGTGGTTTTGAGGAATGCTGGGCCTGCGGCGCCCGCATGCCAGGGCCCGGCTAAATCCGCTTCGCGAGTTCGGCGGCTTTGCCGACGTAAGTGGCCGGCGTCATGGCCAGCAGCCGGTCTTTCTCGGCCTGAGGGATTTCCAGCGAGCGGATCAACGCGTGCAGGGCGTCGGCCGTGACGGTTTTGCCGCGTGTGACTTCCTTGAGCTTTTCGTAGGCGCCCTGCACGCCATAACGCCGCATCACGGTCTGGATCGGCTCGGCCAGCACTTCCCAGGAGTTGTCGAGATCTTCGTCCAGCACTTCGCTGTTGAGTTCGAGCTTGCCCAGGCCGACGCTCAGCGAGCTGTAGGCCAGCACCGCATAACCGAAGGCCACGCCCATGTTGCGCAGCACGGTGCTGTCGGTCAGGTCGCGCTGCCAGCGGCTGATGGGCAGTTTTTCGCTGAGGTGGCGCAACAGCGCATTGGCCAGGCCGAGGTTGCCCTCGGCGTTTTCGAAATCAATCGGGTTGACCTTGTGCGGCATGGTGCTGGAGCCGATTTCACCGGCCTTCAGGCGCTGCTTGAAGTAGCCGACGCTGACATAACCCCAGACGTCGCGTGCGAAGTCGATCAGGATGGTGTTGGTGCGCGCCACCGCGTCGAACAGCTCGGCCATGTAGTCGTGCGGCTCGATCTGTATGCTGTAGGGCTGGAAAGTCAGGCCCAGGCCCAGCGGCTCGGGCGACTCGATCACGCGGCGGCTCAGCGCCTCCCAGTCGAAGTCGGGCCAGGCCGACAGATGCGCGTTGTAGTTGCCGACGGCGCCATTCATCTTGGCCATCAGTTGCACGCCGGCGATGCGCTCGCGTGCCACCGCCAGGCGCGCCACCACGTTGGCGATTTCCTTGCCGACGGTGGTCGGGCTGGCGGTCTGGCCGTGGGTACGGCTGAGCATGGCCTGGTCGGCATAACGGTGCGCCATCTCGCGCAGCTGGGCGATAACCTTGTCGAGCGCCGGTAGCAGCACCTGCTCGCGGCTGCTCTTGAGCTGCAGCGCATGGCTGGTGTTGTTGATGTCCTCGCTGGTGCAGGCGAAATGCACAAACTCGCTGGCGCCTTCGAGCTCCGGCCTGGCTTCGAATTTCGACTTGATCCAGTACTCCACGGCCTTGACGTCGTGGTTGGTGGTTTTTTCGATCTCCTTGATGGCGGCCGCATCGGCTTCGGAAAAATGTTTGACCAGGCCCAGCAAGTAAGTGCGTGCTCCGGGGCTCAAGGGTTTGAATTCGGCAAAACCGGCGTCCGACAGCGCGATGAACCAGGCCACCTCGACCTGGACGCGGCGGTGCATGTAACCGAGTTCCGACATCAGCGGCCGCAAGGGCGCCAGTTTGGCGGCATAACGCCCGTCAAGCGGGGACAGGGCGGTGATGGTGAAGCTGGTGGACGGGTTCATGCCCCAATTGTAGGCGGCCGGCCTGTGCCGCCAGCGCGCGCCGGCCCGGTTTGGCGGGCGGATGCTCACCGGCCGGGGCTTACTCGATAGAATGCAAAAGACGCCAGAATTCGGCCCCACGCTACAACACCACATCTATGAAACTCATCGGATCCAACGGCAGTCCCTATGTGCGCAAGGTGCGCATCGTGATGGCCGAAAAAAAGCTCGACTACCAGTTTGTCATTGAAGACGTCTGGGCGGCCGGCACCAGCATGTCCGAGTCCAATCCGCTGGGCAAGGTGCCCTGCCTGGTGATGGAAGGCTCCAACGGCTCGGAGGAAGCGGTGTTCGACTCACGCGTGATCGTCGAGTACCTCGACACCCTGTCGCCGGTCGGCAAGCTGATCCCGGTGCAGGGGCGCGAACGCGCCGAGGTCAAGACCTGGGAGGCGCTGGCCGATGGCCTGATGGACGCGGCCATCCTGGCGCGGCTGGAAGCCACCTGGGCCGGCCGCAGCGACAAGCAGCGCAGCCAGGCCTGGATAGACCGCCAGATGAAAAAAATCAACGACACCGTGCAGGCCATGAGCACCGGCCTGGGGGACAAGCCGTTTTGCAGCGGCATTCATTTGAGCCTGTCGGACATCGCCGTCGGCTGCGCACTCGCTTACCTGGATTTCCGTTTTGCGCAGATCGACTGGCGCACGCCCCATCCCAACCTGACGCGTTTGTACGACAAGCTGGCGCAGCGCCCCAGCTTCATCGACACCCAGCCTTCCTGAGTTCTACAAGTCAAATCACGCCTCATCCCTTGCGGGACGAGCGTGAGCAGCTATAAAAACAGGAGCAATGGCGCGGGCTAACTGTTCACCCGTTTGCGAAGCCAGCGCATCAAACTGCCCAGCAGCGGCAGTTTTTCATACAGCTCTTCGGCCGCATCCCAGTAGTCGCGGTGGTAGTCGACCAGGCCGGCTTCGGTGAATTTCAGGTGGGAGCTGCCGCGCACCGTCTGCAGCACGGCCGGCTGCTGCTTCCTGAAGTAGAACTCGAAGTTCCAGGTCAGGAAACACTCGCTGCCCTCACTGACCTGGCCGGTCACGACAAAACGCGGACGGTCCAGTGCCACGTACATGTGGCTGAAGATCTGTTGCACCTGGGCCAAGGTGTGGACCTCGTTGAAGGGGTCCTTGAAGTACACCTTGCTGGCGTACACCTCGCCCAGCCGCGCGACGCTGGCGGGCTCCAGGCCTTCAAAAAAATGCACGAAGCGGGTGATGGCGGGTGTCATGGCGGGCTCAGAGGCCGGTGAATTTGCGTATCGCCGGAAAGTACAGCGCGTGCGGCAGCACCCGCAGTGTTTTCATCCAGCGGGTGAAACGTTTGGGAAAGTGGATCTCGAACTCGCCGCGCGCCCAGCCTGCGAGGATTTCGCTGGCCGCCTGCGCCGGCGTGAGCAGGGCCGGCATGTCGAAGCTGTTTTGTGCCGTCAGCGGCGTCTCGACAAAACCCGGGTTGACGATGCTGACGCCGATCCCGCTGCCCTGCAGGTCCAGGTACAGGGTTTCGGCCAGGTTGATCAGCGCCGCCTTGGTCGGCCCGTAGGCCAGGCTATTGGGCAGGCCACGGTAGCCGGCGACGCTGCCGGTCAGGCTGATGTGGCCGCCGCGGCGCTGCAGCAGCGCCGGCAGTACCGCATCCAGCAGGTAAAGCGCGCCAACGTAGTTGACCTGCTGGTGCCTGAGCATGTCGGCCAGGTCGAAGCCGGTGGCGCGCATGGCCTTGTAATAACCGGCGCAATACATCACCAGGTCCAGCGGCCCGCGGGCCAGCACGGCCTGCGCCGCAGCCCGGACCGCCACCAGGTCGGTGACATCGAGCGGCAGCGCGACAGCGCCGGCGTGGCTGCGCGCAAACGCCTCGAGCGCGGCGCTGTTGCGGGCCGACACGACGACGCGTGCTCCGCGTTCATGCAGCGCGTGCGCGGTGGCCTCGCCGATGCCGCTGGAGGCGCCGACCAGCCACACGGTCTTGCCGTGCCAGTCGTTCTGTTGCGGGTTCTGGGACATGGGGTGCCTGTTATAAAAATAATAGCTGGTGGCGCTTGCTGGACGGGGGCTGGAGGGCTTTTTTTCTTGAAGGGGGCGGGCAAAGGCTCAGCGTTTGACAAACGACAGCGTGACCTCGCCCAGCCGGAAGCCGAACTTGCTCATCACCGCCTTGTTGAGCATGACTTTCTCGTTCATCAAATACATCCAGTCATCGAACTGCACCTCGATCACGCGGCCATCGACCGGCAGCTTGAGGGTGTAGCCCCAGCGGAAGGTGTTGCCCTGTTCCTCGCCCAGGGCCTGCCCGGCCACATCGGCGGCGGTGCCGGTGTATTTGCCGTCCGGCGTGCGCTTGAGCGTCCAGATACGGCGGTCGGTGCTGCCGTCCGAATACGTGAAGGCTTCGTCGAGCACCCCGGTCTCGGCGCCGGGCGGGCCTTGCCAGCTGCAGGTCATGACCACGGTGAAACGCTTGACCACCTTGCCGGAGCGGTCGGTGAAGACGCCATAGGCGTCCAGCGTGCCGTTGAAATACTGGCGCATGTCCAGCACCGGCTTTTCAGCCGCGTAGTCGCTGATCTGCGGGCCGGCGCAACCGGCCAGCACGGATAAACACAGGGCCAGCGCCGCAGCGCTCCGGAAGAAAAAACGGTTCACGGCAAGACCTCTTGAGGATGTTTGATGACCAGGAAATACAGGCAGCTAGCTGCCGCCAGCTTGAGCAGGCAGGGCAACACGCAATACGCCACCAGCAGCGCGTCCAGCGCCTGCGGATCACGTCCGCCGGGCGCATAGCCGAACAGGCCCAGCAGCGGCAGCGCCAGCCCGGCGGCGAGCGCCAGGTTCAGCTTGATCGCAAAATTCCACCAGCCGAAGTAAGCGCCCTCGGCCCGGCCCGACTGGCCGTTGGCCTGGATCACACCGGCCAGCAGCGCGCCCGGCAGTGCCAGGTCGGTGCCCAGCGCGATGCCCGACAGCGCGCAGACGATCACAAACGCCGTGGTCTCGCCCGCCCCGACCTGGGTGGCCCAGCCGAAGGTGGCAATCGCCAGCCCCATGCCCAGCAGCCAGGCCGGCGCCAGGCCGACCCGTTTGACCACCGCCAGCCACAGCGGAATCGACAGCGCGGCGCTGAGGAAGTAACTGCCGAGGAACAGCGGTTCCATGCTTTGCGGCGCCTGCAGCCGGTCCTGGATGAAAAACAGCACCAGTGTGGCCGGCACGGCGCTGGCGATGCCGTTGAGCATGAATACCGTCAGCAGGCGGCGAAAGCCCGCATGTTTGAACGGCAGCCAGATCGACGGGCCCTTGCCGCCATACAGCGCCGGTTGCGGCAGTGGCCGGTCGGCCCGCGTCCAGGCCAGCCAGCCCAGGGCCAGCACGGCAAAAAACAGCGCCGTGGTGGCGGGCAGGCCGAAAGCCACCGGCGACACCGAGGCGAGTACCACGCCGATGAGGCCCAGGCCTTCGCGCCAGGCCACGATGCGGCTGCGTTCGCGTTCGTCGCCGCCCAGCATCGCCCCCCAGGACTGGTGCGCCACGCTGAGCGCGCTGTAGCCGGCGTAGGTCAGCATCAGCATCACGCTGGCCCAGGCCACCAGTGCCGCCGGCGTGTCCACCGGCGGGAAAAACAGCAGCGCAAAACCGGTCGCCAGCAGCAGCGCAGCGATGGCGCCCATGCCCAGCACCGCTGCGGGTGAACGTGCAAACAGCCGGTCGCTCATGCGGCCCAGCAAGGGATCGATCAGCGCGTCGAACAGGCGCGCGCCCAGCAACACCGCGCCCAGGGTGGCCAGCGGCACACCGAACTCGCGCGCGTAGTGGTTGGGCAGTATCACGTACAGCGGCAGAGCCACAAAAGCCAGCGGCAGGCCCAGCAGGCCGTAGGCCAGGCCATTGCGCGAGCCGAAAGGATGGCGGATGCCAGGTTTCAAGGGGCTGCCCCGGCCAGCAGCGCGGTGCGCAGGCCGGGTTCCGAGGTGGTGGGCGCCAGCCAGATACCGAAGAACAGCCGCGCGAATTCAGCGTCCCGGATGTCCCCCAGCGGTTTGCCGTTCATCCAGAACGACGCGCCGACGCCGGGGCGGTGGATGCCCATCACGCGGTCGCCTTTTTTGACATCGGGCAACACCCGTGCCATGGCGTTCATCCATTTCTCGGCCGTCAGCTCGCTGACCGGAGCCGCCCGGCGCATCTCGCTGATCGAGCGCTCGGCCACCGCCCGGCTGTCGAAGTCGCGCAGGTAGGCCAGCTCCAGCGCCAGCGGCTCGGCCGTGAAGCTGCCCGCCCCGAAGCCGGGGTTGGCCCAGAGCCGCGCGTCGTAGACCTGGAAACCCCAGAAGGTCAACCGCCCCTTGCCGACCAGCTGCGCCTGCGGCAGGACCTGCTGCAGTTCCGCGCGCGTGTCCCCGGCCGCAGGCTGCGCAAAGGCAGCGCCCGCCGCGGACAGCACGAGCACCAGCGCGGTGATCAGGGCTTGCGCAGCGTGTACTGCACGACGTCGGTATTGGCCTGGGTGAAAGCCGCTTCGCAGTAGGCCAGGTAGAACTCCCATATGCGGATAAACCTCTTGTCAAACCCGAGCTGGAGCACCCGTGACTCTTGTGCCATGAAATCTTCGCGCCACAACTGGAGCGTGCGGGCGTAGTCCTGGCCGAATGAAAACTCGTCGATCACTTCCAGGCCGGCGGCTTGCGCCTGGGCCCGGAACTCTTTCGGGCAGGGCAGGCAACCGCCCGGGAAGATGTATTGCTGGATGAAGTCGGTGGAGCTGATGTAACGCTCGAACAGGCCGTCAGCGATGACGATGCTCTGGATGCAGGCGCGACCCCCGGGCTTGAGCAGGCGTGCGACGGTCTGGAAGTACTCGGGCCAGTATTCGCGGCCCACCGCCTCGACCATTTCGATGGAACAGATGGCGTCGAAGGTCTCACTGCCGTTCTTGCCGATGTCGCGGTAGTCCTGCAGGCGCAAGTCAGCCTTGTGCGCTGCGCCAACGCGCTCCAGCCGCGCCTGGGCCCAGGCGAGTTGTTCCGTGCTCAGCGTGACGCCGACGATGGACGCATCAAATTCGGTCGCGGCCATCTCGGCCAGCGCGCCCCAGCCGCAGCCAATCTCGAGCACGCGGCCGCCGGCCTTGACGCCGGCCAGGCGCAATGCCCGGCGTACCTTGGCATCCTGCGCGTCTTTCATCGAGGTCTCGGGCGTGGCGAAAATTGCCGACGAATAATTCATCGTGCCGTCCAGCCACAGGGTGTAAAACGCATTGCCCAGGTCGTAATGCGCGTGGATGTTTTTCTGGCTGTTGGTTTTGGTGTTGCGGTTCAGCAGGTGTTTGATGCGGTAGGCGAAACGTCCCAGCCAGGTGCCGTAGACCACATCCTCGACTTCCTGGCGGTTGCGGATCAGCACGCCCAGCAGATCGCTGAGGTTGTGCGTGGTCCAGTCGCCGGCGATGAAACTTTCGGCGAATCCGATGTCACCCGATTTCAGGGCGGCGCTGCACACTTTCCAGTTGTGCAGGCGCAGGCTGGCCACCGGCGCCTCGCCCGAGCCGAAGTGCCGCAGCGAGCCGTCAGGCAACTGCACATGCAGCGTGCCGTGTTTCAGGCGCGTGAGCAGTTGCAGCACAGTGCGCGCCGCGGCGGGTGTGCCGCCGGGCAGTGTCAGCGACGACAAGGCCGGGGACAGCCGCGAGGCGCTGGATGAAGGGGGGTTGCTGGCAGTATTCATCGGGTGACAAAGCTTTTGGGGGGCGCGGGTTTGCGGACAAAAGGAATACGTTTGCACCACAGCCGGAAGGCCTGCCAGTGGATGCGTGCCACGACACCGAAGGTCATGGCCGGGTAGCGCCACAGGGCGCGGCGCAGGCTGGCGGGTGTCAGCGCCACCAGGGTGCCGCCCACACTGGTTTCCAGCAGCGGGCCGCCGGCATCGTCGTAGTCGATGCGGGCCACGGTTTTCTGCAGGCCGTCGTTCTGGATGCGCATGAAGCGGAAGCGGTAACGGCCTTCGACCGTGCAGAAGGGCGAGACATGAAACACCTTGTCCGCGCTGAGTTCCTGGCCATAGTGCGGGTGGTCCAGCAGGTAGCAATGCCGCTCGCCGAAGGTGTTGTTGACCTCGACAACAATGGCGCGCAGGCTGCCATCGGGGCGGTGGCAGTACCAGAAGCTCACCGGCTTGAAGGTGTGGCCGAAAATGCGCGGGTAGGTGTGCAACCAGAGTTCGCCGGTGGCATCGGCGATGCCTTCGCTGAGCAGCAATTCATCGAGCCAGCTCACGCAGTCGGCGCGGCCGTCGCCGTGATCGCTGTCGAAAAAACTCAGGGCAGCCCGGCGGTTGCGCACCAGGGCGCCGCTGCCCCTGGCCTGCATGCTGCGCAGCGGCAGCATCAGGAAATATGTGGGGTAGGCAAACGCATTGCGCGCCGGCTTCAGCCGGGTGTGGCGCACCTGGCCGAAACCCAGCAGTGGTGCGTCCACGCTTTTCACGCTAGGTAGAGCGCCGCCCCGCACCACCGGTTCCGCGGCCCCGGCGGGTGCAGAGGGCGTCCAGGCGGTGGTTGCGGGCGTAATCATGCGGCGATCCCCGTGCAGTCGCCCAGCACCAGGCGGGCCGCTTCCAGGCCGGACTTCAGGCCGTCCTCATGAAAACCGTAGCCGGTCCAGGCGCCGCAAAAGTAGCTGTGTTGCCGGCCCTGCAACGCGGGCAGGGCCTGTTGCGCGCGGATCGCCGCCGCGTCGAACACCGGGTGGGCGTAATCGAATTCGCCCAGCACCTGCTCAGGCCTGATCGGTTGCACCGGATTCAGCGAGACGATCACCGATTGCTCAAACGGCAGGGGCTGCAGCATGTTGAGCAGGTAGTGCAGGCAGACCTGCGTGGATTCGCGCCGGCTGTCGGATGCACGCTCGTAATTCCACGCCGCCCAGGCCAGTTTGTTGGCCGGCAGCACCGAGGTGTCGGTGTGCAGCACCGCGCGGTTCGGCTGGTAACTGATGGCGCCCAGCACCGCGCGTTCATCCGGCGCAGCATCGGCCAGCAGGGCCAGCGACTGGTCCGAATGCGCCGCCAGCACCACCTTGTCGAAGGTTTCGGTCTGGCCGTTGGCGAGCAGGGTCACGCCAGCGCGCAGCAGGCCGGCATCGCGCGTGATGCGCTGCACCGGGGTGTTCAGGCGTTTGTCGCTGATGCCGGCGATGATTTTGTCGACATAGTTGCGGGCGCCGCCGGTGACTGTCCACCACTGCGGCCGGTTCGCCACCTGGATCAGGCCGTGGTTGTGGCAGAAGCGGATCATGGTGGCCACCGGAAACTGCAGCATCTGGTCGGTCGGGCAGGACCAGATGCAGCCCAGCATGGGCAGGAAATACCAGTCGCGAAATTCGTCCGAGTACTGGCCCTGTTTCAGGAAGTCGCCCAGCGGCTGCAGCATCGCGGCCTCGGCATGGCTTTCGGCCAGCGCGCTGGCCTGGCGGTTGAAACGCACGATGTCGCGCAACATGCGCAGGAATTTCCAGTCCAGCAGGTTGCGGCGCTGCGCGAACACCGTGTTGAGGCTGGAGCCGCTCCATTCGAGGTCGCGCCCCGGCGACACACCCGGCACCTTGACCGAAAACGACATGTCGGACTTGGCGGTCGCCACGTCCAGCTCCTGAAACAGGCGGATCAGGTTCGGATAGGTGCGCTCATTGAACACCAGAAAGCCGGTGTCCACGCCGTGGGTGACCGGCCCGCGCGCGGTGGGGAGGGTGACATCGACGGTATGGGTATGGCCACCAAAATAACTGCCGGCTTCGAACAGCGTGATGTCGGCCTGGCCCTGGAGGGCGTGGGCCACGGCAAGGCCGGAGATGCCGGAGCCGACGATGGCGACCCGGGGGCGGGCTGATGGCGAGCGGCTCGTGGAAGCCATCTCAACAGCCGGAAGATAAAAATGCTGCGAAGCGCCCCGGCGCGAACAAGGGAGGGAGGGAGGAGGAGGAGAACCGCCCCGGGATTGCATCCTGGCCGCAGGGGCCTGGAAGTCTTCGCAACAAAAAAACGGCAGGACCGGAACGGCGCAGGGGGCGCTGTACCGATGCCTGTCTGAGCTGTTTCACATGCGCGCAGTTCCCCCGAAATGCAAATGGCATCGCGTAAAGATTTGTTAAGGAATTCAGGTGCACGGCGGAAGCAGTCTTTGAAAAGAAGTAAGAAAGGCCTAATTTCTGAGATTATAAAACCTGTTGGTCAGATTATTACCGATTGGTAATTATTTTGCCAGCAACTTTTTTTCTATGTCCTGGAGCAAGGCCGGACTGCCCGGCGTCACGCTGCTGCCAAAGCTGCTGATGTCCTGGCCATCGCGTGACACCACATATTTGTGGAAATTCCAGCGTGGCGCGTTTCCGGTGCGCCCGGCCAGTTGCCGGTACAGCGGATTGGCGGTTTTCCCGGTCACGCTCGACTTGGCAAACATCGGAAATTTCACGCCGAAGGTGTTTTCACAGAAGTCAGCAATGTCCTTGTTGCTGCCGGTCTCCTGGGAAAAGTCGTTGGACGGAAAGCCCAGCACCACCAGGCCCTTGTCGCGGTATCTGGCATGCAAGGCCTCCAGCCCGGCGTACTGGGAGGTGAAGCCGCAGAAGCTGGCGGTGTTGACGATCACCAGCACCTTGCCGCTGTACTGGCACAGGGCCTGGGGTTTTTCGTCCTGCAAGCGCAAAAAACTGTGCTGCAACAAGGCTGCACATGCCGGCGCCGGGGTGGTCGCGGCTGGCGGGGCCGCATGGGCGGGTGCAAGTGCCACGCCGCCCAGCAGGACGGCAGCGATCAGGGTGTCGAATGAAACGCGGGGCATGACAGGGGTTTCCAGTTCAAAAAGGGGCGATCAGGGCCGGCCATTGTGTCCTGCGGGCCGGTGCCAGCCTGCCGGGGATACGCAAGGCGCCGCCGGCCGGATTCAGCGGCTTTGGCCGCTACCCAGCGTGGTGAAAACCGTGTAGAACGACTAAAGCAGGCCAAATACACCTCAATTGGCTTCCAATGGCGGCAAAAGGCCTTTGGGCGCGATTTGTCATATTCCCCGCCTAAAATTGCGCTACATCTAAGTCGGCGAGCGCCGCGTAAGGAGTCACATGCTTTACCCAGAACTTTTCAAGCAACTCGAATCTGTCCGCTGGGACATGGACAAGGACATTCCCTGGGCCAGTTTCGACGCCTCCAAGCTGACCGACGAGCAGGCCCAGACGATCAAGATGAATGCCATCACCGAGTGGTCCGCCCTGCCGGCGACCGAAATGTTTCTGCGTGACAACAAGGACGACAGCGATTTCTCCGCCTTCATGTCGATCTGGTTTTTCGAGGAGCAGAAACACTCGCTGGTGCTGATGGAGTACCTGCGGCGCTTCCGGCCCGATCTGGCGCCGACCGAAAAGGAGCTGCACGAGGTGCGTTTCGAATTTGAACCGGCCCCCGCGCTGGAGACCCTGATGCTGCATTTCTGTGGCGAAATCCGCCTGAACCACTGGTACCGGCGCGCCAGCGAATGGCACACCGAGCCGGTCATCAAGCAGATCTACACCCAGCTCAGCCAGGACGAGGCGCGCCATGGCGGCGCCTACCTGCGTTACATGAAGCGCGCGATCAACAACTTCGGCAACGATGCCCGTGCGGCCTTCACCAAGGTCGGCGTGCTGATGGCCAGCGCCCGCCGCACGGCGCAGGCGCTGCACCCGACCAACCTGCATGTCAACAAGGACCTGTTCCCGCGTGACACCATCCAGTCGCGCCTGCCCAACCCCGAGTGGCTGGAGCACTGGCTGGACAAGCAGATCAACTTCGACGCGGTCTGGGAAGGCAAGGTGGTCGAGCGCATCCTGCACAACATGAGCCTGCTGATGAACCAGAGTTTCAAGACGGTGCAGGAACTCAACCGTTACCGCAAGGAATTGAGCCGCGAGATTGCCGGCTCGATCGCGGCCAAGGCAGCGGCGCCGACGGGCGTTTGATGCAGGACACCCGCTGGCCCAGTGCCTCGGGTGGCAGGAGCCGCGTCGTCGCGCATGGCGCACAGGTGTTTGCCGTCGCCAATGCCAGCGATGCCGGTCTGGATTTCGAGGGGCAGTTGGCGCAGACCCTGGCGATGCTGGAGCAGCACCTGCTGCATGCCGGCAGTTCGCGGGCCGGCCTGCTCAGTGTGCAAATCTTCATCACGGACTTCGCCAACAAGCCCGCGCTGGACCTGGCCTGGAGCCGCTGGATCGGTGATAACAACGCGGTCTGGCCGCAACGTGCCGTGATTGGCGCGCAGCTCGACGGTGGCCTGCTGCTTGAGATGGTGGCCGTGGCCTTCCGTTAAAGTGGCGGCATGCACAGCGCGCTCCCTCCTTCAACTCCCGCCTTTCTGCAAAAAATCACTTCACGCGCAAATGCTGCGCAAGCCGTCGCTGCCCTGCCCCGGCCGGTGGTCTTCACCAATGGCGTGTTCGACGTGCTGCACCGCGGCCACGCGACTTACCTGGCCGCCGCGCGCGCACTGGGCGGCAGCCTGGTGGTGGGCCTGAATACCGACGCCTCGGCCCGGCGCCTGGGCAAGGGGCCGGACCGCCCCCTCAACCACGAGCAGGACCGCGCTGCCCTGCTGGCGGCACTCGAATCCGTGAGCCTGGTAACCTGTTTCGATGAAGACACGCCGCTGGCGCTGATCACCGAACTGCGGCCGGACATCCTTGTCAAGGGTGGCGACTACGACATGGACCGCCTCGCCGAAACCGCGGTCGTCAGGGCCTACGGCGGCACGGCGCTGGCCATTCCTTTTGTCGATGGGTATTCGACCACGGCGCTGGTCCAAAAAATCCGGCAAACCCCCTGAGGCGGGGTGCCGGCACTTCCAGCCAGCAGGGTGCTATCAAATCAGTAGCTGCTCACGCTCGCCGCGTATGGGTGGAAGGCGGTTTTGGTCCATGGATCAGGGCGCGGGCAGCGCCACGGGCCGGGCGTCGGTTTCCAGTTGCGGCTCTGGGGCTGCACTGGTGGGTGTCTTGTGCCTCAGCAGTTTCGCCGACTGCCGCTTGAACCACTCCCCCATATCGTCCACGTAGGTGAACACCGCCGGGATGACCAGCAGGCTCAGAAAGGTGGAGGTGATCAGGCCACCAATGACGGCCACCGCCATCGGTGAGCGAAAGCTGCTGTCGGCCGAGCCCCAGCTCAGGGCAATCGGCAACATGCCTGCGCCCATGGCAATCGTAGTCATGACAATCGGGCGCGCCCGCTTGTGGCAGGCATCGAGCAGCGCATCCAGGCGTGACATGGGCGCTTGCGCTGGCTGGCTTTCGGTAGCGGCGCGCCCGCGCCGCGCCTCGATCGCGTATTCGACCAGCAAGATGGAATTCTTGGTGGCCACGCCCATCAACATGATCAGGCCAATCAGCGAGGGCATGGAAAACGACTTGTCCGCCAGCAGCAGGCCGACAAACGCGCCGCCCAGTGACAAGGGCAGGGCCGCCAGAATTGTCACCGGATGCAGGAAGTTCCTGAACAGCAGCACCAGCACGATGTAAATGCACAGCACACCGGTGAGCATGGCCAGGCCGAAACTGGCGAACAACTCCCCCATCACCTCGGCGTCGCCAATCACCACCTGTTTCACGCCCGCCGGCAGGTTCACGATGGCCGGCAATTTTTCAACGGCTGCGCTCACGTCTCCGAGCGCCAGCCCGGAGAGCTCAACTTCAAACTGCACGTTGCGGGAGCGGTTGAAGCGGTCAATCACGGCCGGGCCGCCGGCCATCTCGACCTTGGCCACCTGACCCAGCATGACGGGCCCGACACCCGGCTTGGTGCTGGGCACCATCAGGCGTTCCAGCGTTGCCAGGTCGGATTTGGCGTCGTCGGCCAGTCGAACGACGATGGGAATCTGGCGCTGCGACAGGTTCAGCTTGGGCAGCGCGGCGTTGTAGTCGCCCACGGTGGCGATGCGCAGCGTCTCGCCAATGGCTGCACTGGTGACGCCCAGATCGGCCATGCGCGCAAAGTCGGGCCGCACCGTCACCTCGGGGCGAACCAGCGAGGCACTGGAGGCGACCGAGCCGAGGCCGGGAATGGTGCGCAGATCTTTTTCCAGTGCCGCTGCCGCACCGGCCAGCGCCACCGCGTCTTCGCCGGTCAACGCCAGAATGTATTTTTCGCCAGAGCCGCCCAAGCCAACCTTGCTGCGCACGCCCGGCAGGTTCTCCAGCGCTTTGCGAATCTCGTTTTCAATGCCCTGTTTGCGTGGCCGCTCGCCCCGCTCGGTCAGTAAAATGGTGAGTGTGGCTTTGCGCGTTTCGGCTGCGCCGCCGGGCGCAAACGGGTCGCTGCCCGCCGCGCCGCCACCGATGGTGGTGTACACACTTTTGACGTTGGGCACTTTGGCAATCAGCGTGCGCGCCAGCTCGGCGGCCACTTTGGTTTCGGCCAGCCGGGTGCCGGGCGGCAACTCCAGATAGACCTGGGTTTGCGAGTTGTCATCGGGCGGCACAAAACCGGTGGGCAGCAGCGGAATCAGCATCAGGGAGCCGATGAAGAAGGCGCCGGCAGCCAGGCTGGTGATCAGCCGGTGCTGAATGCACCAGTTGCTGGCGCGCATGTACCAGCGCATCACCGCACCGTCGTTTTCAACATAGTTGACGATGGGTTTGAGGATGTAGGCCGCCATCATGGGGGTCAGCATGCGCGCCACCACCAGCGAGGCAAACACGGCGAGTGCTGCGGTCCAGCCAAACTGTTTGAAGAATTTGCCCGCGATGCCGCTCATGAAGGCGGTGGGTAAAAACACCGCAATCAAGGTGAAGGTGGTCGCGATCACGGCCAGACCAATTTCATCGGCGGCTTCCATTGCCGCCTGATACGGCGTCTTGCCCATGCGCAGATGCCGCACGATGTTTTCCACCTCCACAATCGCGTCATCGACCAGAATGCCGATCACCAGGCTGAGCGCCAGCAGGGTCACGACGTTGATCGAAAATCCGAGGTAGTTCATGCCGATAAAGGCCGGAATCACCGACAGCGGCAAGGCGACCGCCGAGACAAAGGTGGCGCGCCAATCCCGCAAAAACAGCCAGACCACCAGCACCGCCAGCAAGCCGCCTTCAATCAGCAAGATCAGCGAGGCGCTGTACTCCTCTTCCACCGGGGTCACAAAGTCAAAGGCTTCGGTCAACTCGATGTCGGGGTGGCTGAGCTGCAGGGTTTTCAGGGCGACGCGCACGCCGCGACCGGCTTCGACCTCGCTTGCGCCCTTGCTGCGCGCGACTTCAAAACCCACCACAGGCACGCCGTTGAGCAGGGCGGTCGAGCGTTGCTCGGCGACGGTGTCCTGCACATCGGCGACCTGGCCCAGGCGCAGCTTGCGGCCGTCGCCCACTGCCAGCTCCAGCAAAGCCAGCTCGGCCGCCGATTTGACGGTGGCCAGCGTGCGCACCGGTTGCTCGCTGGTCCCCAGGTCGGTGCGGCCACCTGCGGTGTCCATCTGCACCTGGCTGAGCTGGCGCGAAATGGTGGACGCACTGACACCCAGCGCGGCCATCTTGGCGGTGTCGAGCGCGATGCGCACCTCACGGGTGACACCGCCTACACGGGTAATGGCGCCCACACCGGGCACGGCCAGCAGGCGGCGCGTCAGCGTGTCATCGACAAACCAGGACAGGGCCTCATCGTCCATCGCCTTGCTGCGGATGGTGTAGGCCAGCACCGGGGACGCCGCCAGGTTGACTTTGCTGACGATGGGGTCGCGCACGTCGGAGGGCAGGTCGGCGCGTACCTGCTGCACGGCCGAGCGCACTTCATCGAGCGCTTCCTGGGTCGATTTTTCGAGGCGAAACTCGGCCGTGATGGTGGCTGCGCCGTCCTGCACCTTGGTGTAGATGTTCTTCAGGCCCTGCAGGGAAGCAATGGCGTTTTCAATCTTGCGGGCGACGTCGGTTTCCAGCTGTGCCGGCGAGGCGCCGGGCAGGCTGGCCGAAATCACGATGTTGGGGACATCGAGATCCGGAAAATTCTGCACCTTCATGTTCTGGTAGCTCAGCACGCCAGCAAAACACAGCATCACAAAAAACATGATCGCGGGAATCGGGTTGCGGATGCACCAGGCGGAAACATTCATGCTTTTCTCCGGTCGTCGCTATTTATTTGGTAGCTGCTTGCGCAGGAGGGGCCTGGTCTGCAGCCTTGCTGGGCTCTGCGGCCGGAGCTGCCGCCGCGACCAGCGCAACGGTGTCGCCGTCAGCCAGAAAGGCAGCACCACCGGCCACATAACGCTCACCGGCCAGCGCCCCCTGGGTGATCTCCACGGCGTCGCCGAGACGGCGGCCGGTTTGCAACTTGACCTGCGTGACCTTGTTGCCGGGCTCAATCCGCATCGCGTAGCTAAAGCCGTCGCGCAGCACCAGGGCCTGCTGCGGCAGTGTCAGTGCATCGGTCGCGCCCAGTTCAAACTCGCCCTGGGCAAACATGCCCGCCTTGACACCAGGGCTTCGCGCCAGATCGACATACACCAGCGCGTTGCGGGTCAGCGGATCGACCGTCGGCGCCACCATGCGCACCGTGCCGCGCACCTGGGTGCCGCTGGCGGCTGTCACCAGCGCATTGGCCCCGGATTTGATGCGGATGACCTCGTCGCTGGTGACCTCGGCGCGCCACTCCAGCCGACCGCCGCGGATCATACGAAACAACTCGGTGCCTGCGCCCACCACCGCGCCCACGGTGGCGTTGCGTGCCGAAATAACGCCGTTGTCGGGCGCCAGCACCTGCGTGTTGCCGCCGCGCAGTTGCTGTGCGTCCAGCACCGCCTGCGCTGCGGCCACGCGTGCCCTGGCGGTCTGTTCACTGGTGTTGTACTGGTTGATCTGCTGCGTGCTGAGCGCGCCGGAGTTTTGCAGGCTGCGCGCCCGCTCGGCGTTGCCCGCCGCGTCGGCTGCCGTGACTTGGGCCTCGACCAGGCTGGCGCGTGCCTGCGCCACATCGGCCAACACGCTGTCGCCCGAAAAGCGTGCCAGCACCTGCCCGGCCCTGACCGTGTCACCGACATTGACCAGCACCTGCGTCAGGCGCAGGTTGCTGGACTCGGAGCCGATGAAGGCTTCCTGCCAGGCCACGATGTTGCCGTTCGCGCCCAGCTTGATGGGCAGGCGGGTCTGCGTCGGCTGGACCGCCGTCACCGTCAACGCCGCTTTGGGCGCGGCTGCCGCCGGCTCGGCCTTATCCCCGGATTTGAAGGAAAAAAGGGCGATAGCCCCTGCCACCAGAGCGAGAGCAGCTATCAAAACAATAGCGACTGGTTTGAACTTGAGTTTTTGCATGATGTTGTCGTTGATTCAGGGGTGATGCGATTCAGGGCTGCCGTGGTGCGCTGCCGGTGGCGACGGCGGGTCCTCCCGTGCCCTCCAGTTCACGCGTCCAGCCGCCGCCCATGGCGCGGTACAGCGCGACCCAGGCCGAGACGCGTTCGCGCTGCAGGCTCAAGAGGGCGGTTTCAGCGGCCAGTTGCGTGCGCCGACTGTCTTCGAGGTCGACCAGGCTGGCCAGGCCGTTTTTGTACAGCGCCTCGGTGCCGGCAAAGGAGGCCCGGTAACCCTCGGCGGCCACACATGCATCCTCGCTGCGGGCGGCGGTGCTTTGCAAATTGACCAGGGCCTCCTCGACCTCGCGCACCGCCTGCCGGACCCGGCCACGGTAGAGGGCAGCGGCTTCCTCGTAACGCGCCTGTGCCGCATCTACATCGGCGGCGCGCCGGCCGCCGTCGAACAGCGGCAGGCTCAGTGCCAGCGGGCCGATGGACCAGGTGGTGAAGTCGGTGCGCACGGCGCCGCTGCGGAAGGTGTTGGCAGCGACCGAGCCGCTCAGGGTCAGGCGCGGGTAACGCGCGGCCTGGGCGCTGCCGACCTCGGCGCTGGCGGCGGCCACTTCACGCTCGGCGGTAAACACGTCAGGGCGTTGCGCCAGCGCCTGGGCCGGTACAGACGCTATCAAAACAGTAGCTGCTTGTGCAGGAGGGGTATGGGCTGAGGCCAGTTTTTGCTTCAAATCTGGCTCGGGCATGCCACTCAGTGCCACCAGTGCCTTGATGTCCAGTTCACACAGCGCCGCCTGCTGGGTGGCGCGGCTGTTGGCGTCAGCGGCACTGGCGCGGGCCAGTGCTGCGGTGGCGGGCGCGGTGAAGCCGGCGTCGGCACTGAGCTGCGCCAGGCGCCCGGTCTCGCCGCGTGAGGTGGCGTCGGCGCGCGCCACCCGCAGCAACTGCCCGCAAGTCCGCAAACTGTAGTACTGGTTGGCGGTCTCGGCCGCCACCAGCACGCGGGCGTCGTGCCACTGGGCCTGCGCGCCTTCGTAGCGCAGTTGCGCGGCGTCGCGGCTGTCTCGCCGGCCACCGAACACATCGAGCTCCCAGGCGGTTTGCAGGCCGAGCTGGGAGCTGGTGCCCATCAGCGCGGGCGCTGCGCCTACCAGTTGGCTGCGGCCGCGGCTGGCGCTGGCCGATGCATCGAGCGAGGGCAGCAGCGCCGCACCGGCCGCCACGCGGCTGGCGCGTGACTGCTCGATGCGCGAACGCGCGCTGGCGACCGAGGGGCTGACGGCCTGCGCCGCGTTGATCAGCTCGACCAGCAGCGGGTCGCCTTGCTGCTGCCACCAGCGGCCCAGGTCGGTCAGCCGGCCCTGGTGCGGCAGGCCCGCCACCGGCTGGCTGGCCGGCAGCGGCGCGAACCATTGCGCCGGCGGATTTGTGGAGACGGCAGCAGGCGGCGACTGCAGCGCGCAGGCCGACAGCAGCAGCGGCGCCAGCGCCAGGGGAATGAAGCGGGAATTTTTCATGGTGTTTATTTCCTGGCGGTCACAGGCGGACTGCGCCGCGCGGCCTCGACGGCGATCATGGCCTCGGCAAAGTCCGCCAGCCGTGCGGCCCACAGGTCTATGCTTTTTGGCGTGGCAATCAGCTGGGGACGCACGTTTTCGATCACATCGCGGCTGATGAACATCTGCATCGCCAACGCGGCGATGGAAAAAGCCAGGCGGTGTACGTCGTCATCGATTTTCGTGACACCCAGATGGCGGCCCAGCACGTCGGCCAGCGCGGCATGGGCCGGCTTGATGTTGTTGTTGATCTGCTCGGCCCACAAGCCGGTTGGCTCCAGCATTTCACGAAAGTGCAGGCGGGTGATCTGCTGCGCCAGGTCGCCCTGCTTGAGCGGCTCCAGAAAACCCGCGATGAATCCTTCGAGCGCCTGGCGCAGGCTCAGGTGTGCCGGCTGGTATCTTGAGATGTCGTCGCACGGGACGCCCAGCGGCTCGGTAAACACGCTGCGGTAGAGCCCGGCCTTGTCACCAAAGTAATAACTGATGGCTGCCACATTGGCCCCGGCCGCCTGCGCAATCTCACGCGTGGAGGTTTTGGCAAAGCCCTTTTCGGCAAACAGCCTCAGCGCGGCCAGCAGCAGATGGCTGCGGGCCTCGGCGCCGTCGGAGCGCTGCTTGCGGGCTTCGTGCAGCAAAGGAGGAGGCGGTGGCGGACGGGGAGCGGTTTTCATGCGCCCGATTAAAGCACATGAAATCAAACGCTTGATTTAACTAGATCAATTGTTTCAATTAAACCCAGATGGGTTGCCCTTGGCGCCGGCGCTTCAGGCGCCTGCGTCGCTGCCGCCGAAGACGGTGGACCACAGCGCCAGGATGGCGGCGCGCTCGGCTTGCAGCGCGGGCGGGCGGACCTGCGTCGGTTCTTCGTTGAGCCGTGCCTGGTGCTGCACCCTGCGCAGTTCGCGGTAAGCATCCGCTGCCGCCTTGCCCACACCTGGGGCCAGCAGGCCCGCCGCCTCGGCGCGCTCCAGCAGCGCGATGTTGCCGACGTTGTCTATCAGTTCCGGGTGGCTGCCGGACTGCGACAGCACCAGAAACTGCACCACAAACTCGGCGTCCACCATGCCGCCGTGGCTGTGCTTGACATCGAATTTTTCGCCCGCTTTCTCGCCCTTGATCGGTCGGCTGGTTCGGACCTTTTCTCGCATGGCGACGATCTCACGGGCCAGCGCCGGTACATCGCGCGGTGCGCTGATCACGGCAAGGCGGACCTGGTCGAAGCGCTCCCTCAGGGACTCGTTGCCCAGCACAAAACGCGCGCGGGTCATGGCCTGGTGTTCCCAGGTCCAGGCGGTGTTGCTGCCGCGCTGCTGCTGGTACTTGGCGTAGGCCACAAAGCTGGTGACCAGCAGACCCGAGTTGCCATTGGGCCGGAGTGCAGTGTCGATCTCAAACAAGTCGCCTTCGGCGGTCTTGATGGTCAGCCAGTTGATCAGCTTGCGCACAAAGGCCGCATACACCTCGGAGGCCTGCTCATCTTCGTCCTCGAAGACAAACACAATGTCCAGGTCGCTGCCGTAACCGAGCTCCTTGCCGCCGAGCTTGCCGTAGGCAATGATGGCGAACTGCGGGGTCTCGCGATGCCGGTTCTTCAGGCGCTGCCAGCACCAGTCGGTGGTGACCTTGAGCACGGTTTCGGCCAGTGCGCTCAAGTCGTCGGCCACCTGCTCGACAGTCAGTTGACCCTCGACATCGCGCGCCAGCGTGCGGAAGACCTCCGCATGGTGGGCCCGGCGCAGCAGGTTCAGGCAGCTTTCCTCGTCGTCCTCGCCGGTGCGGCGCAGGGCGGCCAGGCGCTGCTGCAGTTCCTGGGTGAAGGCGGCGGCATCAAAACGCTCGTGCAGCATGACGTCGCTGGCCAGCTCGTCAATCACGCCCGGATGCTGAAGCAGGTAGCGCGCCGGCCATTTGGCCGCGCCCAGCAGGCGCAGCAGGCGCTCATGCACGGCCGGGCGTTCCAGCAACAGGGCCAGGTAACTTTCGCGGCGCAGCAGCGGCTCGATCCAGTCGATGATGCGTACCGCAGCTTCTTCGCCGGCCTTGCCTTCGACCAGCCACTGCGCGGTACGCTGCACCAGCCGCGTCAGGCGCGCGCGCGCGTCGTCGCGCAGGCCGAGCACGCGCGGGTGGCCGCGCCACAGCTCCAGCCGTGCTCGAAACTTGACGGGCCACTGGGCCGACAGCTTTTCCAGCAGTTCATCGAGATCCTGCGGCGCGGCAGGCGCTGATTTGCCGCAGCCTTTGCAGTCGGTTTTCTGGCCGAGCAGGGTGTCGAACTCCTGCGCCACCAATTCCCGGTGCGCATCGAGCTCGCTTAAAAACGGGCAGCAACTGCTGTAGCCCATGGTTTGCGCAATCCAGGCCAGGTCATCGTCGCGCGTCGGCAGCACATGGGTTTGCTGGTCGTCCAGGTACTGGATGCGGTGTTCGACCCGGCGCAGGAAGTCGTAGGCCCGCATGAGTGCCTCGGCAGTGGCCTGCGCCATCAACCCGGCGCTGGCCACGCGCTGCAGCGCATCCAGCGTGGGCCGGGTGCGCAGTTCCGGGAACTGCCCGCCGCGCACCACCTGCAGCAATTGCACGGTGAACTCGATCTCGCGGATGCCGCCGCGCGACATCTTCACGTCATTGGCGCGTTCGGGATGGCCGGCCGCGCGTTTGGCTGCGTGTTCGCGGATCTGCCGGTGCAGCACCCGCAGCGCGTCGAACACGTTGTAGTCGAGGTAGCGGCGGAACACAAAAGGAAGCACCGAGCCGCGCAAGGCCTGGGCAGAACCGCTGCGGATACATTCCAGCGGCGCCACCACGCGGCTCTTGAGCCAGGCAAAACGCTCCCACTCCCGGCCCTGCGCCTGGAAGTATTCCTCCAGTGCATTGAGCGACACCGCCGCCGGCCCGGAATTGCCGTTGGGCCTGAGCGCGAGGTCCACCCGGAACACAAAGCCATGTTCGGTGGTGTCGCCGATCAGGGTGTGGATGGCCTTGACCTGCTGCGCAAAATATTCGTGGTTGGAGATGGCGCCCCGGCCGTCCTCGCGCCCGGCCGTTTCGCCATCGTGGTCATAGACATAAATCAGGTCGATGTCGCTGGACACATTGAGTTCACGCGCGCCCAGCTTGCCCATGCCGATCACCCAGAGATGGGCACGGACCGCCGGCGCACCGGGTGATGCCGGCGCCTGCGGCGGGCCATACAGCGCGTCCAGCGCCGGGCGCGATTCGCAAATCGCGATATCCAGCACCAGTTCGGCGAGTTCGGTCATGGCGCGTGTCACCACTGCCAGCGGAACGCCCGCTGGCGCTGGCGGGACGGGCGCGGAGGCCGCATGTTCAGGCCTGGGGATGCCGTGATCACAGTCGAGGACCACCAGCCGTTCCAGCACCAGCTGGCGCAGGATGCGCAGGCGCACCCCGGTATCGGCTTCCAGGGGCAGCAGGGCGTCGTACGCGGCCTGCATGCTGGCGCGCACCGGCTCGCCCGGCGGCAGCAGCGCGAGCTGGCCGGCATAACGTCGGCGTATGCGCTGCACAAAACGGGAGTAGTCCGATGTGGTTGGGAGGGAAGTTGATGGCGCAGGCATCACACTAGCTAACAAAAACTTCCCTGTGGGGCGTTGAACGGATGCAAGCGCTGAAGGTCATAATTCTCATGTCAATGGATCAATCGACCCCCTCCCAGCAAGTGTTTCCAACCCGACGTCTGAAAATTGCCGCCACGGCGGCACGTCTGGTTCTGGGGCTGGTGCTGGCTTTCTGGGTCCTGTTTGGTGTGGCCTGGGCCCTGCTCCACGGCTGGATTGTGCCGCGAATTGCCGACTTTCGCCCGCGCCTTGAAACGGCGGCCACGCAGGCGCTGGGGGTGCCGGTGCGCATCGGCCAGATCACCGCCCGCTCCGGGGGGCTGATTCCCTCGTTCGAGCTGCGCGACGTCACCCTGCTCGATACCCAGAACCGGGCCGTCCTGAGCCTGCCGCGTGTGCTCGCGGCCGTCTCGCCTTCGTCCCTGTGGCGGCTGGGCTTCCAGCAGCTGTATATCGACCAGCCCGAGCTGGACATCCGGCGTACCGCCGATGGAAAGATCTACGTGGCCGGGCTGGACATCTTGCAGAACCGCGGCGACGGCAAGGCCGGCGCCGACTGGTTTTTCTCGCAGACCGAATTTGTGATCCGTGGCGGCACGGTGCGATGGACTGATGATCTGCGGCGGGCACCGGTGCTGGCCCTGACCGAGGTGGACTGGACTTCGCGCAATCCGGGCAAGCGCCACCTGATGCGCCTGGACGCAACGCCGCCACCGGCCTGGGGTGAGCGTTTCAGTTTGCGCGGGGTGTTTCGCGAGCCGTTTCTGTCTGGCGGCGCCGGTCGCTGGCAGCAATGGGCGGGCCAGTTTTATGCCGACTTCAGCCGCGTCGATGCCTCCGAGGTCAAGCGTTACGTCAGCATGGACAAGCTGGGCGTCGATCTGAAGGCCGGCACGGGCGCTCTGCGCGCCTGGGTGGACGTGCAAGACGGCCAGTTCACCGGGGGCACCGCAGACCTGGCCTTGCTGGAGGTTGATGCGACGCTGGGGCGGGCGCTGGAGCCGCTGGCACTGCAGGCCGTGACCGGCCGCATCGGCGGCAGGCACCTGGCCAATGGCTTCGATGTGGCCACTGAAAACCTGCAGTTCCGCACCCGCGACGGGCTGCGGTGGCCGGGCGGCAATGCCGCGATTGTCTACACCGGCGCCGAAGGCAAGTTGCTGGCGCGCGGCGAGGTCAAGGCCGACAAACTGGACCTGGCGGCCCTGGCGCTGATTGCCAACCGGCTGCCACTGGGCAGCGCCACCCACGGATTGATCGCTGCGCTGGCGCCCAAAGGGCTGGTGGAAACTGTCGAAGCAAAATGGCAGGGTGCGCTGGATGCGCCCAGTGCCTATTCCGCCAAAGGCCGCGTGGCCGGGCTGGAGTTGGCGTCACAGGCGGCGCCTCCCGGCGCGGGAGGACCGGGAAGCCAGGCGTCCATCGGGCGGCCCGGCGTGCGCGGCGCGCTGATGGACTTTGACCTGACCCAGCAGGGCGGGCAGGCCAAGGTCCGGATCACCAGTGGCGAGCTGGTCTTGCCCGGTATTTTTGAGGACCCGCGCCTGTCGTTCGAGCAATTTTCCACCGATGCCCAGTGGAAGCTGGCCGGTCCGAAGATTGACGTGCAACTGCGCAACATGGTGTTTGCCAATGCCGACGCCCAGGGCACGGCGCAAGCGGGTTGGCGGACGGCCGATGTGGGTGCGACGGGCGCGACAGGCGCCGGGAGCGACAGCCGCTTCCCCGGCGTGCTCGATCTGCAGGGCACCCTCAGTCGCGGTGATGGCAGCAAGGTCCATCGTTACCTGCCGCTGGTTTTGCCGGACGAGGTTCGCCACTACGTGCGTGATGCCGTGCTGGCGGGTGCGCTCTCGGATGTCAAATTCAAGGTCAAAGGCAACTTGAACGACTTGCCTTTTGCCGACCCGAAGCTCGGTGAGTTTCGGGTGTCCGCCAAGGTCGCCAACGCGGCCTACGCGTATGTACCGAAGTCCATTCAGCCGCGTGAGGCCAGCACCTGGCCGGCCTTGAGCGAGTTGTCCGGTGAGCTGGTGTTTGATCGCGCGTCGCTGCAGGTCAATGGCGCGACTGGCCGCGTGGCTGGCCTGCCCGGTTTGCAAATCATCAAGGCCGATGCGCGTATTCCTGACCTGATGCATTCGGCCACGGTGCAGGTTAACGCGGAGCTGAAGGGCCCGCTCAGTGATGCCCTCGGCTTCGTCAATACCTCGCCGCTCGGTGAGATAACCGGCAAGGCCTTGAGCACCACCGTGGCGAGCGGCGCCGCCGATTACAAAATCCGGCTGACCCTGCCGCTCGCCAAGCTGGACAACACGCGTGTGCAGGGGACGGTCAGCGTGCTGGGCAACGATGTTCAGTTCACGCCCGACACGCCGCAACTGACACGACTCAAGGGGCTGGTCAGCTTCAGCGAAAGCGGGTTTGCAATTTCCGGGGTTCAGGCACGCATGCTGGGTGGGGACATCCGTCTGGAAGGCGGCACACGTGCCGCGTCATCCGGCGCAGCCCGTTCCGCGGCCGGCAGCCAGGAATTTCCAGACGCTGGCGTGGTGATTCGCGCCCAGGGCACGATCACTGCTGAAGGCTTGCGCCAGGCCAAGGAGCTCGGCATGGCCGCGCGCCTGGGCGCTTATGCCAGCGGCGCGACGGCCTACACCGCCAGCCTGGGATTCAGGAAAGGCATGACCGAGATCAGCGTGGCCAGCAACCTGCAAGGCATGGCCCTGAGCCTGCCCGCGCCCTTGACTAAAAGTGCCGAGAGTACGTTGCCGCTGCGCTTTGACAACACCGCCGTGCGCGAGACTGGCGGCGGCGCAAGTCAGCCGACACAGGACCAGTTGTCACTCAGCGTGGGACGGCTGGCGTCGGTGATGTACGTGCGTGACATCAGCGGCGGCGAGGCACGGGTGCTGCGCGGCGCCATGGCGATTGGACTGGAAGCCGGTGAAAGCGCCCCGTTGCCCGACAGCGGGGTCGCGGCCAACATCAACCTGGCCCGTGTCGACATCGATGCCTGGGAGAAAGTGCTGGACGCATCCGGCGATCCGGCCCCGGCAGCGGTCCCCGACCGCCTGACGCCGGCCAGTGCCGTGCTCGGCTACCTGCCGACCAGCATGGCGATCCGGGCCAAAGAGCTGCTGCTGCAGGGCCGCACGCTGCACAACGTGGTGCTCGGTGGCTCGCGCGACGGCCTGACCTGGCGCGCCAACATTGATGCGACCGAACTCAATGGCTATGTCGAGTTCCGCCAGCCCGGCGGCGCCGGGACGGGCCGGTTGTATGCGCGCTTGGCGCGCCTGAGCCTGGGCCAGGGCACCGCCAGCGAGGTCGAGGCCATTCTGGACGAGCAACCGGCCAATATCCCGGCGCTCGACATTGTGGTGGAAGACCTGGAGCTGCGCGGTAAAAAACTCGGGCGAGTGGAGATCGAGGCAATCAACCGCGGCGCCGGCACCGTGGCGCGCGAGGGCGGGGTGCGCGAGTGGCGGCTCAACAAGCTCAACATCATCTTGCCGGAGGCCACGCTGACCGCCAACGGCAATTGGGTGGCCGTCAACGCGCAGCAGGCGACGGGCGTGGTGGCCGGCGGCCGTACGTCGACTGAAAGGCGCCGCACAGTGATGAACTTCCGGCTCGACATTGAAGATTCGGGCGAGTTGCTCAAGCGTTTCGGTATGGCCGATGTCATCCGCCGCGGCAAGGGCCGACTGGAAGGCCAGATCGCCTGGATAGGCTCGCCCTTGAGCCTGGACTATCCGAGCCTGAACGGCCAGTTCAATGTGAATGTGGCCTCGGGCCAGTTCCTCAAGGCCGAGCCGGGCATTGCCAAGCTGCTTGGTGTGCTGAGCCTGCAGGCCTTGCCGAGGCGCTTGACGCTGGATTTTCGTGATGTGTTTTCTGAAGGCTTTTCGTTTGACTTTGTGCGCGGCGATGTCAGCATCACCCAGGGGCTGGCCTTCACCAACAACCTGCAGATGAAAGGCGTCAATGCTGCCGTGCTGATGGAAGGGTCTGCCGACATTGCCAAAGAAACGCAAAACCTCACGGTGGTGGTGGTGCCGGAGATCAATGCTGGAACGGCTTCGCTGATCGCCACGGTGATCAACCCGGCGATAGGCATAGGCACCTTTCTCGCGCAGTATTTTCTGCGGCGCCCACTGACGCAGGCGGCAACCCAGGAGTTTCACATCGACGGCACCTGGACCAACCCGAAAATCACCAAGACAGAGCGCAAATCCGTGGTCGGTGCGAAGGCCAGCGAAGACACCGGAGAGAAATAAACATGCAAGTCGCTGCCCTTCAAATGGTATCTGGCACCCGTGTTCAGGCCAACCTGGAGGTGGCCCGGCAACTGCTTGAACAAGCCGCAGCGCAAGGGGCCGAGCTGGCGGTGTTGCCAGAGTATTTTTGCCTGATGGGCTGGAAAGACAGCGACAAGCTGGCTGTGCAGGAAACGCCGGGCCAGGGCGTCATCCAGGATTTTCTGGCGCAGTCGGCGCGTGAGCTCAAGCTCTGGATTGTCGCCGGCACCGTGCCACTTCGCGCCAGCGACAGCCAGCATGTGCGCAACAGCGCGCTGGTGTATGCGCCGACGGGCGAGTGTGTGGCGCGTTACGACAAAATTCATCTTTTTATGTTTGACAACGGACAGGAGCACTACGACGAGTCGCGTGTCATCGAGCGCGGCGCGCTGCCGGTGACATTTGAGCTGCCGTCCATCGACGGTCATAGCTACCGAGTGGGTTTGAGCATCTGTTACGACCTGCGTTTTCCCGAGCTCTACCGCGCGATGAAGGCCGATCTGCTGCTGGTGCCCAGCGCCTTTACCTACACCACCGGGCAGGCGCATTGGGAGACTTTGCTGCGCGCGCGCGCGATTGAAAACCTGGCGTATGTGGTAGCGGCCGCGCAGGGCGGCGTGCATGAAAATCAGCGCCGCACCTGGGGTCAGAGCCTGATCGCCGATCCCTGGGGCGAGATTCTGGCGCAACACGCGCAGGGTGAGGCTGTGGTGATGGCCGAGTTGCGTGCCGAGCGCCTTAACGCCGTGCGTGTGCAGCTTCCCGCGCTGAAGCACGGGGTCCTGTGAGCGCGTTGCCAACAGTGTTCAACAAGCGCGCAGGTCGACGCTGGAGCCGACGCTGGGCGCTGTGGACCCTGCTGGTTGCCTTGCTGGCCAGCTTGTTGTCCACCCTGGTGTGGCTGGCAGGGCGTTATGAAGCCAGCCGGGTACAAAGTCGGCTGGAGCAGGATGCAGCGCAGATGGCCACGGATATCCGCACAGAGCTGACGCGCAACGTGCAGAGCTTGCAGGCCTTGCAAGCCAAGAGTTCGAGCACGCAGGCCTGGCGCATCCCTGCGGCCGAACTTCTGCACGAAAACCGCGAGATCATGCGCCTGGAATGGCGTGACCTCGCGCTGGCTCCTCTGTCCCATGTCGAGACGCCTTACCGCACCTCGGTGTTCGAGCGTCTGGGCCGGGACGGCACGCAGACCGATGTTGGTTTTGCTTGCGCGGCAGCTCGGCGCTTCAGTGGCCCGGCTTATTCGATCAGTTATTTTTTGCCGCAGGCCGACGGCCTGGGCCTGGAGGTGCTGGACATGTGTGTACCGGTGCTGGCTGCCGGCCGACTGGCAGGCTACCTGGTGGCGACCTACTCATTGCCCGACATCCTGTCCGAGATGGTCGGTCGGCAAGTAGCACGCGGGCAGGGCCTGGCTTTCACCGAAGCCGACGGCACGCGGTTGGCGATGTACGGCAACCCGACGCGCGGCAGCCAGGCCCATGTGGCGCAGCAACTGCTCGACCTGCCGGGCAACACGTTGGTGCTGCGGCTGGAAAGCCGACGCGGAACGCCACACCTGTTTCCCAATCTGCTGACCGCCCTGGTGACAGCCATGTCGGTGGCGCTGGTGGCGGTGCTGGCACTGCTGGGCCGCGACATGCGGCGGCGGCTCAGGGTGGAGCACGACCTGGCCGACGCCCTGGCTTTTCGCAAAGCCATGGAAGATTCGCTGGTGACCGGCATGCGCGCCCGCGACCTGCAGGGGCGGGTGACCTATGTGAACCCGGCTTTTTGCCAGATGGTGGGCATGGAGGCAGGTGAGCTACTCAACCCGGACAAGCCCCCGCCTTATTGGCCGCCCGAGCAGGTCGAGGAATACGGGCAACGCCAGGCGAGCCGGCTGGCCATAGGCGCTCATTTGCCGCGTGAAGGCTTCGAGTCGGTGTTCATGCGCCGCGATGGTTCGCGTTTTCCGGTGCTGATCATCGAGGCGCCGCTGATCAACGCCGTGGGCAAGCAAACCGGCTGGATGAGCGCCATCCTCGATGTCAGCGAGCAACGGCGCATCGAGGAGTTGTCGCGTGCCAGCCAGGACCGGCTGCAGGCGACGGCCCGCCTGGCCACCGTCGGCGAGATGGCGTCCCTGCTGAGCCACGAGTTGAACCAGCCGCTGGCGGCGATTTCCAGCTACGCCACGGGCTCGCTGAATCTGTTGCAAAGCGCGGCCGCCGATGGGCCGCAGCCTTCCAGCAGCGAGGACCTGCAACTGGCCATGCGCCGCATTGCCGAGCAGGCCGAGCGGGCGGGCAAGGTCATCAAAAGCGTGCATGACTTTGTACGCCGCCGCGAGCAGGTGCGCGAACCGATTGCGCCGCGCGCGCTGCTCGATGCGGTGATGCCGCTGGTCAGCCTGCAGGCGCGCAAGCTGGGCGTGCGTGTGCTGATGCAGGTGGATGCGAGTTGCGGGCCGGTGTTGTGCGACCGGACCATGGTCGAGCAGGTGCTGCTCAATCTCGCGCGCAACGGCATGCAGGCGATGCAGGGACTGGACAAGAACCGCCGCGCCGACAAGGTGCTGACCCTGCGCGTGCGGCCGGCCGCGTCCAATGCCTGGAGCCGCTGGGTGGAGTTCGCCGTGATCGATCATGGCGAAGGCATTTCGGAGAAGGTGGCGCAGCAGCTGTTCACGCCGTTTTTCACCACCAAGGCCGAAGGCATGGGCCTGGGCCTGAGCCTGTGCCGCACGGTGATCGAGCAGCATGGTGGTTTCCTCGGCTTCGAAGCGGTGTCGCCTCAGGGTACGATTTTCACTTTCACGCTGCCGGTGGCGGCCAGCCCCGGCGAAGCGCCGGAGCCGGCCCCCCAGGCAGCCCCAGCGCCATAAGGGACTCGCCATGGAACCGATACAGAATGCCACCGTGTACATCGTTGATGACGACGCCAGCGTGCGCGAGGCGCTGGCCTGGCTGCTGCGCTCACGGCGCCTGCCCAGCGAGTCCTTCGACAGTGCCGAAGCTTTTGACGAGCGTATTTCGGGGCCGTTCCAGGTCACCTCCCCGTCCTGCGCGCTGCTCGATGTGCGCATGGGCGGCATGAGTGGCCTGGCGATGTTCGAAAAACTGATTGCCTGCGGCCTGCTGCCCGCCATGCCGGTGATTTTCCTGACAGGTCACGCCGACGTGCCCACCGCGGTCGACGCGGTCAAGCGCGGGGCCTTCGACTTTTGCGAGAAACCCTTTTCCGACAACGTGCTGGTGGACCGTATCGAGCAGGCACTGGCGCAGTCGGCAGCGGTGCTGGCCCAGCGCAACGAGCACACCAGCCTGCGCGCGCGCCTGGACGGGCTGACCGAGCGCGAGCGCGATGTGATGCGGCTGGTGGTCGAGGGTTTGCCGAACAAGCTGGTGGCTGACCAGCTCGACATCAGCGTGCGCACGGTGGAGGTTCACCGCGCCCGCGTATTTGACAAAATGAGCGTAAAGTCGGCGGTGGAGCTGGCTAATCTGCTACGTAATTTATAGCGGCTCGTCCGGTTTCCCGGGGCGCGTGTCGGGCCTGGCGGGATCCTTGAGTTCGCCGTTCTTGCGGCCGGAGAACATGGTCCACCAGACAATGAACACCAGAATCAGCAGGGCCCCCAGGGCTTCAAGTAAAAGTAAGGCCATGACTGTTTTTTCCCGCGCAACACATACCGCCGCCATTATCGCCTTCATCGGCCTGCTTGCTTCCTGCGCCACCGCGCCGCTGCCCCCGTCGTCAGCACCGCCCTCGCCGCCGCCGGTTGTCGGCATTCCCCGTCCCGCTGACGGTCCCAGCTTGCCGCCCAGAACCCAGGGCAAAAGCCGCTGGGTGCCGGTGGCCTGGTCCGAACTGCCGGGTTTCGAGAGCGACACGCTGTTCGAGGCCTGGAACGCCTGGCTCAAGAGCTGCGAACGCCCGGGCCCGGCCTTCGCGCCGCTGTGCGGCGAGGTGCGGCGCCTGAGCATCGCCAGCGCCGACGAGCAGCGCGCCTGGATGGTCAGCCGGCTCCAGCCCTACCGCGTCGAAACCCCGCAAGGCGCCGCCGAAGGCCTGCTCACCAGTTATTACGAGCCGGTGTTCAAGGCCAGCCGCCAGAGCGGCAATGGCTACACCGTGCCGCTGTACCAGGCGCCGGCAGGTCTTGCCAGCCGCAAGCCCTGGTACACACGCCAGGACATCGACACGCTGCCGGAAGCCCAGGCGGCATTGCGCGGCCGCGAAATTGCCTTCATGGCCGACGCCATCGACGTGTTGATGCTGCACATCCAGGGCTCGGGCCGCCTGCAGCTGACCGAGGCCGACGGCTCGCAGCGCACGGTGCGGGTGGCGTTTGCCGGTTCCAACGAGCGGCCTTACCGCAGCGTCAACCAGTGGCTGCTGGAGCAGGGCGTCACCAGAATCAACCCCTGGCCTGACGCCACCAAGGCCTGGGTGGCGCAAAACCCGCAGCGCCTGCAGCAGTTGCTCTGGAGCAATCCGCGCTACATTTTTTTCCGCGAGGAGGCGCTCAGCGAACAGGATGCGTCCTACGGTCCGCGCGGCGCGCAGGGGGTGCCACTGACGCCGGGCCGCTCCATCGCGGTGGACCGCGAGAGCATTCCCTACGGCACGCCGGTCTGGCTGGCCTCGCGCGGTCCGGCCGCCGACCTGCAGAAGCTGGTGATGGCGCAGGACACCGGCAGCGCCATCGTCGGGGCGGTGCGCGCCGATTATTTTGCGGGGACGGGACCGGAGGCCGGGCTGCTGGCCGCGCGCGTCAACCAGCCGCTGCGCTTGTGGGTGCTGTGGCCCAAATGATGCGCATGCAGGAGTCGCGATGAACAACAAGCTGTGGGCATTCGCTCTGATGGCGCTGCTGACCGGCTGTGCCGGCACCGCGACGCCGTCCGGCCAGCAGTCCTGGCGTTGCGAACATGGCATCGATTTCCGCGTGCGTTTTGTCGACGACAGCGCGCTGCTGGAGGGCACGCGTGCCAATGAAGTGTTGTTCCGCGACGCGGGCGGTCAGGGACCGCAGCAAACGGTTTACAGCAACGCAAAAATGCGCGCCGAGTTCGGACTGGGCGCGAACGGCCGCGAGGCGCTGCTGACCTACCCGGCGCTGCCGCTGAAGGCGCGTTGCGTGCGCGACTGAGGCGCGCGCAACGCGCTCCCGGCTTATTCGATCTTCGCGCCCGAGGCCTTCACCACATCGGCCATGCGTTTGTAGTCCACGGCCAGCAGCTTGCCGAAGTCGGCATTGCTCATGGCACGGGGCTCGATGCCCTGCTTGTCCAGGCGTTCCAGGATCACCGGATCCTTCAGCAGTTTGGCCATGGCCGTATTGATGCGCGTGGCTTCGGCCGCAGGCGTCGCGGCCGGGCCGAGCAGGCCGAACCAGGAGTCGAAGGCATAACCGGGCAGGCCGCTTTCGGCGATGGTCGGCAGCTCGGGCAGGTACTTGCTGCGCTGCGGTGAGGTCACGCCCAGCAGGCGGATGCGGCTGTCCCTGGCGAAAGCCAGGGCGCCAATGCTGGCAGCGATCACCGCGTGCGCGCGGCCGGAAATCACTTCGTTGATGGCTTCGCCCGTCGCCTTGAGCGGCACATGCACCAGGTCGATGCCGGCCAGGCCATTGAAATACGCCATGGACAAATGCGTGGCGCTGCCCATGCCCGCCGTGGCGTAGTTCATCTTGCCGGGATTGGCCTTGGCATAACGAATGAACTCGGCGACGTTCTTGGCCGGCACGTCGGGGTGGATCATCAGCACATATCCGGCAGTGCCGATGTGGGCCAGCGGCGTGAAATCCTTTTGCGGGTCGTAAGCCAGCTTGGTGTACAGCGAGCCGGCGATGTTGTGGCTGGCTGCAGCCATCACCATGGTGGTGCCGTCCGGCTCGGACTTGGCCACAAAACCGGTGCCAATCGTGCCGCCTGCGCCGGCGCGGTTTTCGACGATCACGGTCTGGCCCAGCGCCTGGCCGAGCTCGCCGTTCATGGCGCGCGCCAGGATGTCCTGCACGCCGCCGGCCGCGTAGGGCACAACCACACGCACGGGTTTGCCGCTGGCCTGGGCCCAGGCCGGCAGGGCGCTCAGGCCGCTGAGGGAGGCCAGGCCGGTGGCGACGGCGGCGCCCAGCAGTGTTCTACGCTTGATCATGGATATTCCTTTTTGTGTGGACGGGGTTCTAGTTGATGCAGATTTCGTCGGCCAGGCGGCGCATGAAACGTTCGCACCAGGCCAGTTGTTCGAGGGTCACCCACTCGTTCGGCTGGTGTGCCTGCGCGATGTGGCCGGGGCCACAGACGATGGTCGGCACACCGACTTGGTGAAACAATGCAGCTTCCGTGCCAAAGGACACCTTGCCGGCGCCCGAAGACGCGTCAACACCGGCGCAGGCGAAACACAGGCGCGCGATCTCGCTGTCGGCATCGGTGGCAAAACCCGGCAGCACCGAATTGAGTTTGTGCGTGATGCCGGTGTCGGGCGCCACCGCCTGCATCCCCGGCACCAGGCTGTCCGCGAACTCCTTCGCTTCATTGAACAGCAGCACCGGTGAATTCATGTGGTGGTGGCGGATCTCCCAGGTCACCTCGCAGTCGCGCGGGATGATGTTGAGCGCCGTGCCGCCGGCGATCACGCCGGTGTGGATGGTGGTGTGCGGCACGTCGTAAATGGGATCGAACGGGCCTTCAGCAACCAGGCGGCGATGCATGGACTTGAGCTTGGTCACAAATTCGCAGGCGATCTCGACCGCGTTGACGCCCTGCGGGGTCAGCGAGGAATGCGCCTCGAAGCCGCGCACCGAAGTTTTGTAGGCGTGTTTGCCCTTGTGCGCAATCACCACCTGCATGCCGGTCGGCTCGCCGACGATGCAGCCGGCCGGTTTGTAGCCCTGCTCCACCATGTCGGCGATCAGGCGTCGCACACCGATGCAACCGACTTCCTCGTCGTAGCTGAAGGCCAGGTGCACCGGGCGCTTGAGTTTGCGCTTGAGCAGCTCGGGCACCATCATCAGCGCGGTGGCGCCGTAACTTTTCATGTCGGTGACACCGCGGCCATAGAGCTTGTCGCCGATGATCTGCGCGCTGAAGGGGTTGGTGTCCCAGGGCTGGCCATCGACGGGCACCACGTCGGTGTGCCCGGACAGCACCAGGCCGCCGGTTTTGGTTTCGCCGTCGGCCGCCGGCAGGGTGGCCCAGAGATTGGCCTTTTTGCCGCTGTCGTCGTACGTCAGCCGGCATTCAATGCCCTGGGCTTGGAGCAGCGCGCGCGTCCACTCGATGATGGGCAGGTTGCTGTCGCGCGAGACCGAGGCAAACGAGACCCATTTTTCGATCAGGGGCAGCGCCGCCAGGTCGGCGGCCTGCACGGCGCGCAGGCCGGCGGTGGGAAGAGGGGCGTTCATGGGGGACCTTTGCTGGAAAGCCCTGGAACAGGGCGGATCGGAGGGGGTTTGGAAAAATTGTAGGGCAGTCCTGGATTGCTATCAAAAACGTAGCTGCTTGCGCTTGCCAGTCAAGGGCTGGAGGCCAAAAACATGCAAATTTCAGGCCATGGCGACGGATTCTGCCTTTTCGTCCGCGCGACCCGCCCAGGCACTGCACATCTCCGCCGGCAGCGAACTCTTGCGCTGGATCAGGTCGTGTTTGGCGAACAGCTCGGCAATCCAGTCCACAAACACGCGCACCTTGTTGCTCAGGTGGCGGTTCGGCGGATACACCACATGCAGCGGCACGGCGCCGCCGCACCACTCGGTGAACAGCGGCTCGAGTTCGCCGCGGCTGATGTGGTCCTGCACCAGGAAAGTGGCGGTGTGCAGCACGCCGAGGCCGGCCAGTACCGCGACCACGCCGGCGCGTGAATCATTGACTGACAGCAGGTGGCGCCCGTCGAGTTCGATGGTCTCACCGTCGCGGTAATACTCGAAGTTGTACATCTTGCCGTTGCGCGGCGAGGCATAACGGATCAGCTTGTGGTTCTCCAGCTCGCGCGGGTGTTTCGGCTTGCCGTGGCGTTTCAGGTAGTCCGGCGAGGCGCAGGACACCAGGTAAAACTCGCCGATGCGGCGGGCCACCAGCGACTGGTCGGTCAGGTCGCCGCCGCGCACCACGCAGTCCACGTTCTCCGCGATGATGTCCACCGGCCGGTCGCTCACGCCGAGTTCCAGCTGGATGTCCGGGTAACGCGCATAGAAGTCCGCCAGCGCCGGTATGATCACCGTCAGGCCCAGCGACGAAGGCACATCGACCTTGAGCCGTCCGCGCGGGCTGGCCTTGGCGCGCGACATGCTCGATTCGAGTTCTTCCACCTCGCCCAGCAGCCGGCTGGCCTGCTCGTAATAGGCGGCGCCGTCGACCGTGACCGCGACCTTGCGTGTGGTCCGGTTGAGCAATTTCGTGTCCAGCTCTTTTTCCAGGTCCTGGATCAGCCGGGTCACGGTTGCCTTGGGCAGGTCCATCGAATCGGCAGCCTTGGTGAAGGTGCCGGCTTCGACGACCCGCACAAAGGCCTGCATGGCGGAAAACTTGTCCATGGGAAAAATCCTGGGCGCTGAGGTTGCAAGGCGGGGCGGCTGAAGCCGCGTCTGAATCGGATTTTGCCGCCAATTTCAATGCCATTGTTTCTGTGGTGAAACAAACAATATCGAAAAGCGCTATTTATTAAGCATTCACCCGCGCCTACATTCTGCTGCATCGCAACAAATGGCGCCGCCCTGCGGCACCCCCCATGTCCCGTTCGCAGCTTTCATCGTTTTCTTCTGCCGGCAGCTGGCCGGACGGTCTGGACCAGCAGATCGCCATTGCCCCGGACCGGCAGCTCAATGTGCGGGTTTACGGCCGGCACCCGGACGGCGCGACCGACCCGGCACCGCTGGTGCTGCACTTTCACGCCGGGGCTTTTGTGGCCGGCTCGCTGGACCAGGGCGCCTGTATCGCCGGCCTGCTGGCGGATGCGGGCGCCGTGGTGATCTCGGTGGACTACCCGCTGGCACCTGCCCACCCTTTCCCGCAGGCGGTCGAGACCGGGTATGCGGCGCTGGTCTGGGCGGGGAAGGCCAGGCACAAGCTGGCAGGCCGCAACGCGCCGCTGCTGATCGCCGGCGAAGAGGCCGGCGGCAACCTGGCGGCGGCCGTCGCCCTGATGGCGCGCGACCAGGACACGCCCCGGCTGGCCGGCCAGATCCTGCTGTCGCCCATGCTGGACGCCTGCATGGCCACGGCATCGCTGCGTGACGCGCACGCCGGCCCGGTCGGCTGCACCTGGGCCGACGGCTGGCACAGCTACCTGCCGCGCCTCGAAGATGCCGCCCACCCGTATGCGGCGCCGGGTTCGGCTTTTCGCCTGTCGGGTTTGCCGCCCACCTTGCTGATCACCGCCGAGGACGATCCGCTGCGGGATGAGGCACAAGCCTATGCACAGCGGCTGCGCGCGGCAGGGCTGGTTGTCCAGCAGGCCGTGCTCCCCGAACCGACCGGATGGCCCGGCAATTATCTGGAGGCGGGCCATGACCAGGCCGCATGGCCTGCGCTGGTGCAGAAGCAGATCAGCGACTTTTTTGCCAGCCTGACCGCCGCCCACGACGTGCAAAGCAGCCTGCTGGCACACCCCTGATGCGGCTTTGCTTTTTCTTGAAGGAGTGGTCCTTGTCACCGATACGTTTTGGCATCGCCGGACCTGCACCTTCTGCTGGCCGCCGCGCAGGCTTTGATTCGCATGTCGCAAAAGATCATCCCGCCATGTCCCCAGGCCTGGTGGGGATTTCATGCCCATGCCTTGACCTTGCCATCGTTGGAGGCTTGAAAGTTCATGCCTTCATTCATTGACAAGAAAGTCTCATGACCAGATTGATTGTTGACGCCATGAGCCGCGGGTATTGCGCGGTCGCCATGGCCGCTTAGCCGCCCCTTGTCTGGTTTCCAGTTTCCCTGTCGGGGCATCGATCTGCTGGCGATGCCCGGGCGCCGTCTTCCAGGTTTTTCCACATTTTTCTTGAGGTGTTCGCCATGCCATTGATTCCACTACACAACAACAAGCGCCGTCTTCTGGCGGTCACACTGGGCGCCCTGGCGGTGGCCGGCATGTCGGCCGCCGTTTTTGGTGTGTCCGGCTCCGGTGCCCAGGCGGATATGACCACCGCCCCTGCCGCCATACCGGTCTCTGTGGCCACCGTCGTGCAGAGCGATGTCGCAGCCTGGGACGAGTTTTCGGGCCGGCTCGAGGCGGTCGAACGTGTGGACATTCGTTCGCGCGTGGCCGGCATCCTCCAGGCCGTGCATTTCCGCGAAGGCGCGCTGGTCAAAAAGGGTGAGCTGCTGCTGACGATAGACCCCGCGCCCTACGCCGCCGAGGTGCAGCGTGCCGACGCCCAGGTCGGCGCAGCCCAGGCGCGGGTGGCGCAGGCCAAAGGCGAGTACGAGCGTTCGCAGCGCCTGTGGACCGAGCAGGCGATCTCGAAACGCGAGTTCGACGAGCGCAGCAACGGCCAGCGCGAGGCCGACGCCAACCTGCGCGCCGCCCAGGCCGCGCTGCAGACCGCACAACTGAGCCTGGGCTACACCCAGGTGCGCGCGCCGGTGGCCGGCCGTGTCGGCAAGCTCGAGTTGACGGTCGGCAACCTGGTGGCTGCCGGACCGGGCGCCCCGGTGCTGACCACGCTGGTTTCGGTCAGCCCGATTTATGCGAGCTTCGACGCCGACGAGCAGGTGGTGGCCAGGGCCCTGAAGGACGTGAGCAGCGGCGGTGAACGCAGGCTCGAACGTATCCCGGTGCAGATGGGCACCGCCGCCAGCAGCGACACGCCTTTCGAGGGCCGGCTGCAACTGGTCGACAACCAGGTCGACGCCAAAAGCGGCACGGTGCGCGCCCGCGCGGTCTTCGACAACAAGGACGGCCAATTGATGCCGGGCCAGTTCGCGCGCATCCGCATGGGCCAGGCGACGCAGGCCACGGCCCTGCTGGTCAACGAACGTGCCGTCGGCACCGACCAGAACAAGAAGTACGTGCTGGTGGTCGGCTCAGGCAACAAGGCCGAGTACCGCGAAGTCACGCTGGGCGCCTCGGTCAACGGCCTGCGTGTGGTCAAGGACGGCCTCGCGCCCAACGAGCGCATCGTCGTCAACGGCCTTCAGCGTGTGCGCCCCGGTGCGCTGGTGGCGCCGCAGCCGGTCGAGATGTCGGCCAAGGCCGAACTGCTGAATGCCGACAAGCCGGTCAAGGTGGCTGCGAAGTAATGAAAAAACGCCGGGGCTCGCGGGGCCCTGCCTGAACAAGAAGAACTGCCATGAATCTTTCCAAATTTTTTATCGACCGGCCGATTTTTGCCGGCGTGTTGTCGCTGCTGATGCTGATCGCCGGCCTGGTGGCGCTGCGCGGGCTGCCGATCTCGGAGTACCCGGAAGTCGCGCCGCCCTCGGTGGTGGTGCGCGCCCAGTACCCCGGCGCCAATCCCAAGGTGATTGCCGAAACCGTGGCCATGCCGCTGGAGGAATCCATCAACGGCGTCGAGGGCATGCTCTACATGGGCAGCCAGGCCACCACCGACGGCGTGATGACGCTGACCGTGACCTTCAAGCTCGGCACCGACCCCGACAAGGCGCAGCAAATGGTGCAAAACCGTGTCTCGCAGGCTGAGCCGCGCCTGCCCGAGGAGGTGCGCCGGCTCGGCGTCACCACCGTCAAGAGCGCGCCCAACATCACGATGGTGGTGCACCTGGTCTCGCCCAACGACCGCTACGACATCAACTACCTGCGCAACTATGCGGTGCTCAACGTCAAGGACAGGCTGGCGCGTATCCAGGGTGTGGGCCAGGTGCAGATTTTCGGCGGCGGTGACTACTCGATGCGGGTCTGGCTGGACCCGCAGAAGGTGGCGCAGCGCGGCCTGTCGGCCAGCGATGTGGTGGCCGCCATCCGCGGCCAGAACGTGCAGGCGGCTGCCGGCGTGGTCGGCGCCTCGCCGGGGCTGCCGGGCGTGGACATGCAGCTGTCGATCAATGCGCAGGGGCGTTTGCAGAACGAAGAAGAGTTCGGCGACATCATCGTCAAGACCGGCGCCGACGGCGCGGTGACGCGCTTGCGTGACATCGCCCGCATCGAATTGGGCGCGTCTGACTATGCGCTGCGCTCGCTGCTGAACAACAAGCCCGCCGTCGGCATGGGCGTGTTCCAGGCGCCCGGTTCCAACTCGCTGGAGATTTCGGACGCGGTGCGCCAGACCATGGACGAGCTCGCCAAAAACATGCCCGAAGGCGTGGAGTACCGCATTGCCTACGACCCGACGCAGTTTGTGCGCGCCTCCATCGCGTCGGTGATCACGACGCTGCTGGAAGCGGTGGCGCTGGTGGTGTTGGTGGTGATTTTGTTCCTGCAGACCTGGCGCGCTTCCATCATCCCGCTGCTGGCGGTGCCGGTGTCGGTGGTCGGCACCTTTGCGGTGTTGCATCTGCTGGGCTTTTCGATCAACGCGCTGAGCCTGTTCGGTCTGGTGCTGGCCATCGGCATTGTGGTCGATGACGCCATCGTGGTGGTGGAAAACGTCGAGCGCAACATCGAGGCCGGGCTCACGCCCCGCGAGGCGACCTACCGCGCCATGCGCGAGGTGTCCGGCCCCATCATCGCGATCGCGCTGGTGCTGGTGGCGGTGTTTGTGCCGCTGGCCTTCATCAGCGGCCTGACCGGGCAGTTCTACAAACAGTTCGCCGTGACGATTGCGATCTCCACCGTGATCTCGGCGATCAATTCGCTGACCCTGTCGCCGGCGCTGGCGGCGCTGCTGCTGAAAAGCCACAACGCACCCAAAGACGCGCTGACGCGCGGCATGGACAAGGTGTTCGGTCGTTTCTTCGCGTGGTTCAACCGCATGTTCAAGCGCGGCGCGAATGCCTACAGCAGTGGCGTCAAAAGCTCGATCTCGCGCAAGGCGCTGATGCTGGTGGTTTACGGGGTGCTGGTGGCCGCCACCGTCGGCATCTTCAAGCTGGTGCCCGGCGGTTTTGTGCCGGCGCAGGACAAGCAGTACCTGATCGGTTTTGCGCAACTGCCCGACGGCGCGACGCTGGACCGCACCGAAGACGTGATACAGCGCATGGGCGAGATCATGAAAAACAACCCGAATGTGGAAGACGCGATTGCCTTCCCCGGCTTGTCGATCAACGGTTTCACCAACAGCTCCAACTCCGGCATCGTGTTCGCCACGCTCAAACCGTTTGCCGAACGTAGGCAGGCCGACCAAAGCGGCGGCGCCGTGGCCGGCCAGCTCAACGGCGCGTTTGCCGGCATCCAGGATGCCTTCATCGTGATGTTCCCACCGCCACCGGTCGAAGGCCTGGGCACCACCGGCGGCTTCAAGCTGCAGCTCGAAGACCGTGCCTCGCTCGGTTACGACGCCATGGACGCTGCCGTCAAGGCCTTCATGGACAAAGTGTCGCAGGCGCCCGAGATTGCCGGCACCTTCACCAGCTGGCAGGTCAATGTGCCGCAGCTTTATGCCGACATCGACCGCACCAAGGCGCGCCAGCTCAATGTGCCGGTGACCGACATCTTCGACACCATGCAGATTTACCTGGGCAGCCTGTACGCCAACGACTTCAACAAGTTCGGCCGCACCTACAGCGTGCGGGTGCAGGCCGATGCGCCCTACCGCGCACGCGCCGAAGATGTGGGCCTGCTCAAGGTGCGATCCACCACCGGTGAAATGGTGCCGCTGTCGGCGCTGATGAAGGTGAACTCCAGCTTCGGCCCGGAACGCGCGATGCGTTACAACGGCTACCTCTCGGCCGACGTCAGCGGCGGCCCGGCGCCGGGTTATTCCTCGGGTCAGGCGCAGCAGGCGATCGAACGCATCGCGGCCGAGACCCTGCCCAAAGGCATCAGTTACGAATGGACCGAGCTGACCTACCAGGAAATCCTCGCCGGCAATTCCGCGGTGCTGGTGTTCCCGCTGGCCATCCTGCTGGTCTTCCTGGTGCTGGCCGCGCAGTATGAAAGCCTGACCTTGCCGATCGCCATCATCCTGATCGTGCCCATGGGCCTGCTGGCGGCCATGACCGGGGTCTGGCTCTCGGGCGGCGACAACAACGTCTTCACCCAGATCGGGCTGATGGTGCTGGTCGGGCTGTCGGCAAAAAACGCCATCCTGATCGTCGAGTTTGCGCGTGAGCTCGAGTTTGCCGGCCGCACGCCGGTGCAGGCCGCGATCGAGGCCAGCCGCCTGCGCCTGCGGCCCATCCTGATGACCTCGCTGGCTTTTGTCATGGGTGTGCTGCCGCTGGTGCTGTCCACCGGCGCCGGCGCCGAGATGCGTTCGGCCATGGGTGTGGCGGTGTTCGCCGGAATGATTGGCGTGACGGCTTTTGGCCTCTTCCTCACACCGGTGTTTTATGTGGCGCTGCGCCGCATGACCGGCAACCGGCCGCTCAAGCTGCACGGCGAGGTCCCGCACATCGAGGCTTTTGCCGGCGGTGGTGGCGTGGCTGTCCATGCGCAGCCGGCTGCACGCATCGGCCACCACGAATAAACAGAACCATTCAAGGAGTTCAACATGAACCACAGGTCTTCCCGATTGCGCAAGGCGCTGGTCCCTCTGCTCGCAGCCCTGGTGCTGGCCGGTTGTGCCACGCCCGCAGCTGTCGATCCCGCGAGCCTGCCGCTCACGCCGCCGGCGTTCAGGAACCAGGATGCCTCCCGCGTGCTGGCAGGCACGCCCCTCAGCGCAGAAGCACAAACCCAGGGCCGCTGGTGGGCGGTGTTTGCCGACCCGGTGCTGGACCAGCTGGTCGAGCAGGCCGGCCGCAACAACAGCAGCGTGCAGGTGGCGGCCGGCCGCCTGGCCCAGGCGCGCGCGCTGCTGCGTGCCAGCGATGCGAATCGCCTGCCGCAAGTCGAGCTCGGTGCCGGTGCGGTGCGCCAGCAAAACAGCACGACCGGCAACCGCCCGCAAACCGTGGTCAGCGTGGGCGCCAATTTGTCCTGGGAGCTGGACCTGATGGGCAGGCTCTCGCTGAATTCCGATGCCGCCTCGCTGGACGCCGCTTCGCGTGAGGCGCTGCTGCGCAGCACGCAGCTGCTGGTGCAGGCGCATGTGGCGCAAACTTATGTGCAGTTGCGCGCGTTTGATGCCGAGCGGGCCCTGGTGCACGACACCCTGAAGGCCTACCGCGACACGCTGCGCCTGACCGAAGTGCGCTTCAGGGAAGGCGACGTGGCCGAACTCGATGTGGCGCGGGTGCGCACCGAGGTGGCGTCCACCGAATCGGAAGCGCTGGCGCTGGACCGGCGCCGCGCCGAGCTCCAACACGCGCTGGCCGTGCTGGTCGGTGAGGTGGCGTCCAGCTTCGAGGTGAAACCGGCCGAATGGGCCACAGCCCTGCCGGTGATTCCGGCCGGCGTGCCCAGCACCGTGCTGGTCAGGCGCCCCGATGTGTCGGCCGCACAAAGCAACATGCAGGCGGCGCAGGCGCGCGCCGGTGTGGCCAAAGCCGCCTGGTTTCCCAGCTTTTCACTGACCGCCACCGGCGGCTACGCGGCGCCGGAAATCAGCGACCTGTTCAAGATGGCTACCCGTGCCTGGGGCGTGGGTGCGCTGCTTTCTCTGCCGATGTTCGACGGCGGCCGGCGTGAGGCCGGTGTAGCCAACGCCAATGCCGAACTCGACATTGCGCTTGCCAGCTACCGCGAGCAGATCCTGGTGGCCTTCCGCGAGGTCGAGGACCAGCTGTCGGCGCTGCGCCTGCTGGCCGCGCAGTCGGAGGCTCAGTCGCGTTCGGTGGCCTCGGCCGCGCGTGCCACAGTGTTGTCCGGGGCGCGCTACCGCAATGGCTTCGTCAGCCAGCTCGAATTGCTCGATGCCCAGCGCAGCGAATTGCGCAACCGGCGCGAGGCGCTGCAGGTCCGCGCCGCGCAGTACCTGGCTACGGTGGGGCTGATACGCGCGCTGGGCGGTGGCTGGAGTTCTTGAACACCCCTGTTGAGGCTCTCACTGCGTGTAGCCTCCTCTCCCCTTGCAGGGGACGGCGCCTGCGGGCTGGCGGAGCCGGACCCGCGGCACCCGCTTGAATTTGATTTGCAGGCGCTATGGAATTTATAGCTGCTTGCGCTTGTCATATAAGGGCTGGAGGCCGATTTGATGTATGAGGGGACGCGGCGCACCGGGTCCCAGTCTCAGGTTTTTTTGCCGCCCGCCAGATGACCCAGCGGCAGCGCGCTGCTGGCCTTGACCTCGCCCAGCGAAAAGCTGGTGTGCAGGTCTTTCACATTCGGCAGGTTGATCAGGCTTTTCAGCGCAAAGCGGGAAAAACTGTCCAGGTCCTGCGCCACCACCTGCAGCTCGAAGGTGCCGGTGCCGCTGATGTAATGGCAGGCAATGATTTCCGGCAGCTTGCGGATGGCTTCTTCCATCACGCTGGTGGCGTCGCCGGTGTTGCGGTCGGCGTCCAGCCGCACAAAGGCCAGCACGCCCAGGCCGATCTTCTGCCGGTCGATCTCGGCCCGGTAACCCTTGATGAAGCCGCTTTCCTCCAGCGCCCGCACGCGCCGCCAGCAGGGCGCGGCGCTCAGGCCGACACGCGCGCTGAGCTCGGCATTGCTGAGGCGGCCGTCAGTTTGCAATTCATTCAGGATGGCGATGTCAAACTTGTCGAGTGTTTCCATAATTGGAAATTATGCGCAAGATTCTTTCTCGAAGCGCTGGAAACAAGGCATATAAAGCAAAGACTTATCTGTTCATCACGCCTACACTTTGCTTATATATAGAGGCGCCACCCTATCCGGGTGACCAGCCTCTTTCCCCGCCCACAAGGCGGTTTCAGCCCACGACTGGAGACACGATGAACGCCCCCCTGCCCGAACACATCCGCAAGGCCCTCGAGACCGTCACGCTCGACGACAAATACAGCCTTGATTTTGGGCAGGCCTTCATGAGCGGCGTCCAGGCACTGGTCAAGCTGCCCATGCTGCAGCGCCAGCGTGATGCGCTGCAGGGCAAAAACACCGCCGGTTTTATCAGCGGTTACCGCGGCTCGCCGCTGGGCGGTTATGACCAGGCGCTGGTGAAAGCCGCGCCTTTCCTGAAAGCGCAGCACATCGTGTTCCAGCCCGGCGTCAATGAAGAGTTGGCCGCGACCGCGCTGTGGGGCACGCAGCAACTGGGTTTTTCGCCGCCAGGCACCAACAAGTTCGACGGGGTGTTCGGCATCTGGTATGGCAAGGGCCCGGGCGTGGACCGCTGCTCCGACGTCTTCAAACACGCCAACATGGCCGGCACCACGCCCTGGGGCGGGGTGATTGCGGTGGCCGGCGACGACCATGTGGCCAAAAGCTCCACGGCGGCGCACCAGAGCGACCACATCTTCAAGGCCTGCGGCCTGCCGGTGTTTTTCCCGGCCAATGTGCAGGAGATCCTGGACCTCGGTGTGCACGCCTTTGCGATGAGCCGTTTTTCCGGCGTCTGGGCCGGCATGAAAACCATCCAGGAAATTGTCGAATCCAGCGCCACGGCGATGATCGACCCGGAGAGGGTGCAGATCAAGCTGCCGACCGACTTCCAGATGCCGGCGGGCGGCGTGCACATCCGCTGGCCCGACGCCGCGCTGGACCAGGAGGCGCGCCTCTTCGATTACAAATGGTATGCTGCGCTGGCCTACATCCGAGCCAACCGCCTCAACTACAACGTGATCGAAGGCCCGAATGACCGCTTCGGCATCATCGCCAGCGGCAAGGCCTACAACGACACGCGCCAGGCCCTGATCGATCTGGGGCTGGACGACGCGAGCTGCCGCCAGCTCGGCATCCGCCTGCACAAGGTCGGCGTGGTCTGGCCGCTGGAGGCCCAGGGCACGCGTGAATTTGCGACCGGCTTGCGCGAGATCCTGGTGGTCGAGGAAAAGCGCCAGGTCATCGAGTACCAGCTCAAGGAAGAGCTCTACAACTGGCGCGCCGATGTGCGTCCCAACATCTACGGCAAGTTCAACGAGGTTGATGGCGACTTCAGCGGCGGTGAATGGTCCATGCCGAACCCGACCGCCAACACCCTGCTGCGTGCCAATGCCGACTTGTCACCCTCATTGATTGCGAAGGCGATTGCCCAGCGCGTGCGCAAGCTGGGCCTGGACAGCGACATGATGGCGCGCCTCGATGCGCAACTCGCCATCCTGGAAGCCAAGGAACGTTCGCTGCAGGTGCTGGAGATCAAGGCCGAGCGCCAGCCCTGGTTCTGTTCGGGCTGTCCGCACAACACCTCGACCAAGGTGCCCGAAGGTTCACGCGCCATGGCCGGCATCGGCTGCCACTTCATGGCGCTATGGATGGACCGCAGTACCGCCGGCTTCACCCAGATGGGCGGCGAGGGCGTGCCCTGGGTCGGGCAGCAGCCTTTCACCACCGACCAGCACATTTTTGCCAACCTCGGTGACGGCACCTATTTCCACAGCGGCTCGCTGGCGGTGCGCCAGGCGATTGCCGCCGGCGTCAACATCACCTACAAGATTCTCTACAACGACGCCGTCGCCATGACCGGCGGCCAGCAGGTCGGCGAGCGGCCCGAAGGCCATTCGGTGGTGCAGATCGCCCAGTCCATGCGCGCCGAGGGCGTGGCGAAAATCGTGGTGGTGACCGACGAACCGGAGAAATACGACAACGTGACCCTGGTCGAAGGTGTGGCGGTGCAGCACCGCGACGAACTCGATGCGATCCAGCGGCAGTTCCGCGAGATCAAGGGCACGACCGTCATCATTTACGACCAGACCTGCGCCACCGAAAAGCGCCGCCGCCGCAAACGCGGCAGCCTGGTGGACCCGGCGCGCCGTGTCGTCATCAACGAACTGGTCTGCGAAGGCTGCGGCGACTGCGGTGTGCAGTCCAACTGCCTGAGCGTGGAGCCGCTGGAAACCGAATTTGGCCGCAAGCGCCAGATCAACCAGTCCACCTGCAACAAGGACATGTCCTGCCTCAAGGGTTTTTGCCCGAGTTTTGTGACCGTCGAGGGCGGCCAGCTCAAGAAAAAGGCCAAGGGCAAGGCAGCTTCGCCGTTCGAGATGGGCGCGCTGCCCGAGCCGCGCATTCCCGCGACCGAAGGCGTCGATGGCAAGGTCTGGGGCATTGTGGTGGCCGGTGTCGGCGGCACCGGTGTCATCACCATCGGCCAGTTGCTGGGCATGGCTGGCCATATCGAGGGCAAGGGCATCGTCACGCAGGACGCTGGCGGCCTGGCGCAAAAAGGCGGCGCGACCTGGAGCCATGTGCTGATTGGCGCGACCCAGGACGCCATCCGCACCACCCGTGTCGGCATGGCCGGGGCTGACCTGATCATCGGCTGCGACCCGATCGTGGCGGCCGGCAAGGAGACGGTGTTGCGCATGCGCGAGGGCCGCACCCATGTGGCGCTCAATTCCTACAGCACGCCCACGGCCGCCTTTGTGCGAAACGCCAACTGGCAGAACCCCGCCCAGGCCTGTGCCGCGGAAATTGTCAAGGCGGTGGGTGTGACCGGGGTCGGCGCCTTCAATGCCGACGCGGCTTCCACGAAACTGATGGGCGACAGCATTTACACCAACCCGATGATGCTGGGTTACGCCTGGCAAAAGGGCTGGATCCCGCTGGAATATGCCTCGCTGATGCGCGCCATCGAGCTCAATGCGGTGGCGGTGGACAACAACAAGACGGCTTTTGAGTGGGGCCGCCGCGCCGCCCACGACCCGGCCTCGGTGGAAAAGCTGCTGGGTTCTGCCCAGGTGATCACCATGCCGGCGCCACGCCAGGCCCTGGTGGAACTGGTGGCGCGACGGGTGGCCTTTCTGACGGACTACCAGAACGCGGCCTATGCAAAGCGCTACGAAAGTTTCGTGGGGCGGGTGCAGCAGGCCGAGTCGGCGCTGGGCAAGACCCAACTCACCGAAGCCGTCGCGCGTTACCTGTTCAAGCTGATGGCCTACAAGGACGAATATGAGGTCGCGCGCCTGCACACCGACCGCAGTTTCCACGACAAGGTGGGCGCGATGTTTGAAGGCGACTTCAAGCTGAACTACCACCTGGCGCCGCCCATGATCGCCAAAACCAATGACAAGGGTGAACTGCAAAAACAGGCATTCGGCCCGTGGATGCTCACAGCCTTCAGGCTGCTGGCGCGGCTCAAGGGGCTGCGCGGCACCGCGCTGGACCCGTTCAGCCGGACCGATGAGCGAAAGATGGAGCGTGCCCTGATCGCCCAGTACGAAAGCAGCATCGAGGAGATCCTGCGCTCCCTGGACGCCGGCAACCATGCGGCGGCCCTGGAGGTGGCGCGTATCCCGGAACTGATCAAGGGTTACGGCCATGTGAAGGCGCGCCATGCTGTGCTGGCACAGCAGCAGTGGACGGCTGCACTCGCGGCATTTCGCCAGCCGCCGGTGGACAGCAAGCAGCGGGCCGCCTGACGCGAGGCGCCGGCGCCCGTTCGCCATAAAAGCACGGTTTGTGTCGCGCTTGCCTGATGCGGGCCCAGAGCCCCCGCCAGGCCGCGGGTTACAACTTTTTACCTTTACCCGGCCGCATACAATCAGGCCCTCTGCGCCCCGCGGTGTGACCCGGGGTGCCTTACCCTTGTTGTGGAGTTCGCCGTGTTTATTTCTTCCGCGTTTGCCCAAACCGCCCCCGCTGCCGCTGCCGAAGGCGGCATGATGTCTTCGCTCACCAGCATGTTGCCGCTGGTACTGATGTTCGTGGTCCTCTACTTCGTGATGATCCGTCCGCAGATGAAAAAGCAGAAGGAGCACCGCGCCATGATCGACGCGCTGGCCAAGGGCGACGAGGTGGTGACGGCCGGCGGCGTGCTGGGCAAGGTCACCAAAATGGGCGAAGCCTACCTCGGCATCGAGGTTGCGAACGGTGTTGAAATCCAGCTGCAGCGCAGCGCGATCGTGCAGGTCCTGCCCAAAGGCAGCATCAAGTAAGCAGAAGACGGTTTTTCCCAGGGCCGGCCCGCGCCAGCCCGTCCAGTCCCCTCGTTTCCCAGGAACAGTACGCTCATGAATCGTTATCCGGTCTGGAAGTACGCGATCATCGTCGTCGCCTTGCTGATTGCCGCGTTGTACACGCTGCCCAATTTTTTCGGCGAGGCGCCAGCCGTTCAGGTGTCCAGTGCCAGGACCAGCGTGAAGATCGACAGCACCACGGTCGCGCGTGTGGAGCAGGCCCTGAAGGACGCCAACCTCGTCCCCGAGGCGGTGAATTTTGATGCCACATCGGTCAAGGCGCGCTTTGGCGATACCGACACGCAGCTCAAGGCCAAGGATGCCATCGAAAAAGCCTTGTCACCCGACCCCGCCAATCCTTCCTACATCGTCGCACTCAACCTGCTGTCGCGTTCGCCCACGTGGCTGACCGCCCTGAATGCGCGTCCCATGTACCTGGGGCTGGATTTGCGTGGCGGCGTGCATTTCATGCTGCAGGTTGACATGCAGGCGGCGCTGACGAAAAGGGCTGAATCGCTGGCTGGCGATCTGCGGCTGGTGCTGCGCGAGAAGAACATCCGTCACGGCGGGATCAACCGCAACGGCCAGACGATCGAACTGAAATTCCGCGATGCCGCCACGCTGGAAGCGGCCAGGCGGATTTTCCAGGACCAGTTTGCTGACCTGCAAACGGTGGAGACGCCGGACGGCGCCGAGTACCGCGTGGTGGCGCGCATCAAGCCGGAAGCGGCCAGGCTGGTCCAGGACCAGGCGCTCAAGCAGAACATGGTGACCTTGCACAACCGCATCAACGAGCTGGGTGTGGCCGAGCCGGTGATCCAGCAGCAGGGACTGGACCGCATCGTGGTGCAGCTTCCCGGGGTGCAGGACACGGCCAAGGCCAAGGACATCCTGGGCCGCACCGCCACGCTGGAAATGCGCCTGGTCGACGAAAGCAGCGAAGGCCGCGCCGCCGAGGCCGGCACGGGTGCGGTGCCTTTCGGCTCGGAGCGTTTTCTCGAGCGTGACGGCCGGCCCGTGATTGTCAAAAAGCAGGTCATCATCACCGGCGAAAGCCTGACCGATGCCCAGCCGGGCTTCGACTCGCAGAGCCAGCAGCCCAAGGTCGATCTGACGGTGGATGCCAAGGGTGGCCGCATCATGCGTGACACCAGCCGTGAAAACGTCAAGAAACGCATGGCCATCGTGCTGTTTGAAAAGGGCAAGGGTGAGGTGCTGACGGCGCCGGTGATCCAGAGCGAACTGGGCAACCGTTTCCAGATATCCGGCTCCATGACCGTGGTTGAAGCCAACGACCTGGCCCTGTTGCTGCGCGCCGGCTCACTCGCCGCGCCCATGGAAATCATCGAGGAGCGCACCATCGGCCCCAGCCTGGGCGCGGAAAACATTGCCAAGGGCTTCAACAGCGTGGCCTGGGGTTTCCTGGTGATCGTGGCCTTCATGGCGGTTTATTACATGCTGTTCGGCCTGTTTTCCGGCCTGGCGCTGGCGGTCAACCTGATGCTGCTGGTGGCTGTGCTGTCGATGCTGCAGGCGACGCTGACCCTGCCGGGCATGGCGGCGATGGCGCTGGCCCTGGGCATGGCGATCGACTCCAACGTGCTGATCAATGAACGGGTGCGGGAAGAGTTGCGCAATGGCGCTTCGGCGCAGGCGGCCATCCATACCGGTTATGAACGCGCCTGGGCCACCATCCTGGATTCCAACATCACCACACTGATCGCCGGCATGGCCCTGCTGGCCTTCGGCTCGGGGCCGGTGCGCGGCTTTGCGGTGGTGCACGTCATCGGCATTCTGACCAGCATGTTCTCGGCGGTATTTTTCTCGCGCGGGCTGGTCAATCTCTGGTACGGTCGGCAAAAGAAGCTCAAATCCGTGTCCATCGGCACCATTTGGCGTCCGGCTGGCAGCGCAGGTGTTCCCGCCAAGTCCGGCACCTCCGCGCCGTCGGTCTAGGCAACAGAACAAGAAGGAGAGGACCTCATGGAGTTTTTCAAGATCCGCAAGGACATCCCGTTCATGCGGCATGCCCTGGTCTTCAATGTGATCTCGTTCAGCACCTTTGTGCTGGCGGTGTTTTTCCTGTTCTCGCGCGGCCTGCACCTGTCGGTGGAATTCACCGGCGGCACGGTGATGGAGGTCAGCTACTCCCAGCCCGCCGATGTCGAGAAAGTTCGCGGAACCGTGGCCGGCCTCGGGTTTACCGATGTGCAGGTGCAGAATTTCGGCACGACGCGTGACGTGATCATCCGCCTGCCGGCGCAAAAAGGCGTGACCACCGCCCAGCAAAGCGACAGGGTGATGGAGGCCCTGAAGGCCGGGGACCCGCAAATCGTGTTGCGCCGGACCGAGTTTGTCGGTCCGCAGGTCGGGGAAGAACTGGCCCAGGACGGCCTGAAGGCGCTGGCCATGGTGGTGGTCGGCATCATGATTTACCTGGCGTTCCGCTTTGAGTGGAAGTACGCGGTGGCGGCCATCATTGCCAACTTGCATGACGTCGTGATCATCCTCGGGTTTTTCGCCTTTTTTCAGTGGGAATTTTCACTGGCGGTGCTGGCCGCGGTGCTGGCGGTGCTGGGTTATTCCGTGAATGAATCGGTGGTGATTTTTGACCGGATCCGCGAGAACTTCCGGCGCTACCGCAAGATGGACACCACCCAGATCATCGACAACGCCATCACCTCGACCATCAGCCGCACCATCATCACCCATGGCTCCACGCAGATCATGGTGCTGTCGATGCTGCTGTTTGGCGGACCGACACTGTTTTATTTTGCGCTGGCACTGACCATCGGCATCTGTTTCGGCATCTACTCCTCCGTGTTTGTGGCCGCCGCGATTGCGATGTGGCTGGGCATCAAGCGTGAAGACCTGGTCAAACCGTCTTCAGGCAAGAAGGACGAGAACCCGAACGATCCCAATGCCGGAGCCACGGTGTAAGCTGAGGCTCCAGAACTGATCACGGCCGTGGCTGCAAACAACAAACAAGACCTTCGCCTCGCGCGGCAGGCGCGTGAGCAGTTTGTCGCCTTTGCCGCGGGGGTGATGCCTACCCTGGCGGCCGAGATCAAGGCCCGGCTGTCGGCAGCCATGGATGAAGCGGGCAATGCCCGCGAGATGCAGGACCGCCGGGATGGCTGGATCTCATTCCAGGAAAATGAAACCATCTGGGTCAACGCCACCACGGCGGCCTGGAAAAAAGCCCTGGTCGCACCGGCGGCCACCGCCTCCATGCCGCTGGACAGCGGGAAATTCGAGCTGATGGGCAACGAGGTCATGGAGAACAAGATTCTCGCCTCGCGGCTGGCCTTGCGGCTTCTGGACAGTGCCAGCTGGGAACTCAATGATCTGCGCCTGCGGATCCAGGGCCTGGAGGGTGTCTCCGAACTCCCCAAGGAGGACATCCTGCGGCCCGAAGTGCTGTCGCAAAACCTGGTCGAGCAGTGGACGCTGGCGCCGCTGTCGCGGGAGCTGTGGCTGACGGTCCAGGACCTGATCCAGCAACGACTGACCGCGCATCTGCTGGAAGCTTACCGGGCTGCCAACGAATTCCTGATCAAGGAAAACGTCATGGTGGACATCGACCGCCGGGCGCTGGTCAAACGCACACCCTCCGCAGCGACCGATACGTCGGCAGCCAGGCTGTCCAGGCCGGCGGGCATGTCGGCCAGCGCGCGAGCATCCCTGCCGGGGGGCTCCCCCGACGAGCCGGCCGGCTACGGCGGGTCCGGTGGCGCCGGCGGGCACGGCGGCGGATCCGACACAGGATGGGATACCGCGAGTGATCTCGCGCCGGCTTCCGGCGGGCCGGGCGCGGGACGTGGGGGTGGCCGCGGCGCATCTTCCGGGGTGGGCGGTTCCGGCAGCGTGTCGGGGCGGCGCGGTACGGGAGCGGGTGGCGCGGGTAGTGGCGGCGGTGCTGCGGGTGGTGGCGGTGGCGGCGGGTCAGGCGCCCGGGCCGGCGGTGGTGGTGGCCGGGCTGCGGCATCCGCCCGCCAGGGGACCGGCTCGGAAATGGCCGCCGCCCGGCGCGACATCCAGGATGAGACGCGCATGCAAACCGGTACCTCGCCGCTGGCGCGGGCGCGCATGCGGGCCCAGGGCGTCATGGGCCACCTCAAGCGTCTGTTGTCGGACCATGCCGTGGAGTTCGACCACACCCAGGCCCACCAGCCCTCGCCGCAATTGGCGCAGGCCCTGGCCAGGATGCCTGGCGGTGGCGGTGGCGGTGGCGAGGGCGGGCCGAGTTATGAAGGCACCGTGGTTGATGCACCAGACCAGATTTACGGCCCGGTGCAGGTCGAGGAGGCGGCCGGCGCCTTGCGCCAGCGCACCACCGCCCTCAAGCAGGCCGCGGCCACCTCCAGTGAAAAAGCCACCATCGAAATCGTGGCGCTGATGTTCCAGAGCATCCTGGCGGAGGACCGCATTCCCCCCGCCATCCGGGTGTGGTTTGCCCGGCTGCAGATGCCGGTGCTGCGCGTGGCGATTTCCGAGCCCGAATTTTTCGGATCACTGCAGCATCCTGCGCGCCGCCTGATCGACCGCATGGGCTCGTGCGTGCTGGGTTTTGACGCCACGGTATCGGGCGGCGCCCTCGAAATCGAGGTCAAGCGTGTGGTCCAGGTGATCGAGCAGTACCCCGAGACCGGCCGGCGCGTGTTTCAACTGGTCTACGACGAATTCCAGAAATTTTTGTCGAAGTTTCTTTCCGAACAGGGCAGTGCCGCGCGCGTGGTCACCGTGGCACAGCAGCTCGAGCAAAAAGAGACCATGGTCATCCAGTACACCATCGAGATGCGCAGCATGCTCAACGACATGCCGGTGCGCGAGGAAATCCGGGAATTCCTGTTCAAGATCTGGGCCGAGGTGCTGGCGATTGCCGCGATGAAAAACGGTCCCCAGCACAAGGACACCATCACGCTCAAGCAGGCCGCCGCCGACCTGGTCTGGGCGGCGAGCGCCAAGCCGAACCGCAACGACCGCGCACGCGTGATCGCCGATCTGCCGCAGCTGCTTCAGTTGCTGCGCATGGGCATGGCCATGCTGGGCATGGCCACGCCGGTCCAGGACCAGCATCTGAAGATCATCAGCGAGACCCTGGCCGATGCCTTCATGTCCAAGACCGATGCGATTTCTGTCGAGCGCATCGACGAAATGGCCAAGCGGCTGGCCAACCTCGAGGACTACCTGTCGGACGAGGATGTGGGTGATCTGCCGCTGGACACTGAAAACCTGGTCATGATGATAGGCATCGATGCCTCCGACCTGTCGGTGATTGCCGATGGCGGGAGCCGGCCCAGCGAGGCCATGCGCGCCTGGGCGCAGGAGCTTCAGCTCGGGGCCTGGTTCAGCCTGGACCACAACGGCCAGGTCAGCCACGTGCAGTTTGCCTGGCGCAGCGACCGCAAGCAGCTGCATTTGTTTGCGTCCGCCGATGGCCGCAACTTCCTGATCCAGGCACGCCGCCTCGCGGCCTACCTGCAGGCCGGCCTGCTGGTGCCGACCGAAGACGAAGCACTGACGGTGCGCGCGACGCGCGATGCGCTGGCCAAGCTCGACGCGAACCCGGAGCGCCTGCTCGGCTGACCGGGAGCTCGTTTTTCCTCGGGGTTTCCCGAGGAAAAATGCCTCCCCTCGCGGGGCAGCGCATGACCCGAAGTGAAAAGCGTGGGGACCTATTTAATGCGCCACGCGGAAGTCCGCGTCGTCGCATAGTTCGTCGAGGACCAGGGCATCGGGCTCTTCGCCAAAGCTCCAGTAGACCATCAGCACGATGATCTTCAGGTCATCGAGTTCAAGCGGATCGCCGGGAGCAGCCATGGCGCGGTCCATCACGATTTCCCGCATGTGGGGCGGCAGCACCCCCGAGGACTCTAGAAAGCTGACAAAACCCAGGGCCTGCGCCCCCAGGTGTTCCTGCTCGGCCACTGAGTAGACGCGCAGGCTGCCGGCCGACTGGGGCTGGAAGCCCGGTGTTGCGGGGGGCAGCGGTGCCGGACTGTTTTTGCCCGCCGGGGCCGTCCCGGGCATGCCGCGCTGTGTGTTCTGGGCCGCGATGTTCAGGCCGTCGAGCCAGACCAGCGCCGCCTCGATTTCCTCGGCTTCAAAGCCCACCGCGGTGAGTTTGCGGCTCAACTGGTGCAACTCGGGGCAGGCGTCGCCTTGCCAATAATTTTCGTAAACATACACCAGCACTTCAAACATGCATCCAATATAACGCAGTTATTGCGCCCGGCGCGTCTATGCTTTGGGGCGCCTGGTTCAGCCCAGGCAGATGCGCTGAAACAGGCCGCCGGGCAGCCGGGCCACCCGGTTGTCCAGTTCCAGCGCCAGCAGTTGCGCCTGTAATTCGGGCGTGGGCAGACCGGTGCGTGCCTGCAATGCATCCAGGCTTGCCGGGTCAAAGCCCATGGCCGCCAGCAGCGGCGTTTCTTCCGGATCGGCCTGGCTGTCGACCCAGACGCCCGTTGCCGCCGCGGCATGGGGAAGCCGGAGTTCTTCGAGCACATCCTGGGCCGATTCGACCAGCTTGGCGCCCTGCTTGATCAATGCGTGGCAGCCGCGCGACTGCGGTGAGTGGATGGAGCCCGGAATCGCAAACACGTCCTTGCCCTGTTCGGCGGCCAGGCGAGCTGTGATCAGCGAGCCCGACTTCAGCGCCGCCTCGACCACCAGCGTGCCCTGCGCCAGCCCTGAAATGACGCGGTTGCGCTTGGGAAAGTTGGCGGTCAGCGGCGGCGTGCCCAGCGGATATTCGCTGATGATCAGCCCGTGCTGGGCAATCCGGTGCGCCAGGTCCAAGTGTTTTTTCGGGTACACCCGGTCCAGCCCGGTGCCGACCACCGCAATGGTGGTTCCGCCGCCCAGCAAGGCGCCGTCGTGGGCCGCGCCGTCGATGCCGAGCGCCAGGCCGGACACCACGCAGACACCGGAAGCGCCGAACACTTTCGCAAATTGCCGGGCGTTGTCCTCGCCCTGTGGCGTCGGATTCCGGCTGCCTACCATGGCCAGGCAAGGCGCTCTGTTTTTGATAGCGTCCCACGCTGGCGAACCGGGGGCTCCAAGCATATACAGCATGGAAGGTGGGTCTTCGATATCGAGCAGTGCGGGCGGGTACGCGGGGTCGCCCAGGGTCACCACCTGATGCTCCTCACCGGCCTGCAGCCATTGCAGCGTGACTTGTCGCTGGGCGGCGAGGGTCCCGGGTTCGGTCAGCAGGGCATCGGCCAGTTTGTCCGAAACCAGCTGGCGCAAGCTGCCGGCCGTCTGCTCAAAAATGGCCTGCGCCGAACCGAAGGCCGCCAGCAGTTTGCGCGCAGCCGTGTCGCCCAGACCGGGTGTCAGGGCCAGACGCAACCAGGCGCCAAGTTCTTCGGCTTGCATGGCTGGGCGGCTCAGGGCCTGAGCGGCAGGCCGGCCTCAGTTGGGGTTGACGAAGCGATCGCCCACTTGGGCGCCTTCGCTGACTTGCAGCACCAGCGCGTAGGACAGTTTCTCGAAAGTGCGGAAAACAATCAGCAGGCCGTTGCGCTCGTTGGGCAAGCGGATCTGGGTCCGGGGCGAGTCGGTACGGTCCGTCATCTGGACGCCGCTCTGCTGGATGGCCATCACATGGCCGCGCTCCAGGCCGTCTCGCGCGCCGCGGTTGAGCACCACCACCTGGTTGCCGCCCGCGTAACGCACGGCGCTGCCGTAAATTGAGACAATCTGCCCTTCGATTTGCGTTGCCGGTGCACGTGGCACGTAGCTCAGCAGTTCACGCGGCGGCTCTGCCACCAGGCGGTCCCCGATGCGCATTTCTTCCTTGGCCACCACGATGTCGATGGTTGCCGGCACGATCTCGGTCGATACCTTGCCGTCCTTGCCGGTCACGGAAGCGGTGCTTTCGCCGCGCACCAGTTCTGCCTTGCCGACAAACTGCGCTTCGTAACCGAGGATTTCACCGGTGCTGGGGTCCTTCAGGGGCGTGGCATTGCGGAACACCCGGTAGTCCAGCGGCTCGCCTTTGGCGTCGCTCAGGGGTTTGCCGCCTTCCTTGCTGCTGTAGGCGCCGCGGGCATAGGCGCGGTCGCCGCGGCTGAGCAGGACGCGGCCTTCCTGGGTGGCCACGATGCGGGGCGCCAGGGCAAAGGCGGCTTCGTCAACAATCAGGGCCTCTGAAAGAAAAGGCTCGATGGCCTGCGGCGACAGTGTGGGCACCGCGGCATCGGCCAGCGACTCATAACGCGTGCGCGGCGATACCCGAACCGTGCCGCCAGGCAAGCCGTCGGCACCGCGTCGTGTACGCAGGGTGGCGCGGCCGTTGGCCTTGTCCAGGTACAACTGCTGGCCCGGATAGATGCGGTGCGGGTTGCGGATGTCCTCGAGGTTCATGCCCCACAGCTCGGGCCAGCGCCACGGGCTTTTGAGGAACATGCCGGAGATGGCCCACAGGGTGTCGCCGCGCTTGACCGTGTATTCGTCCGGCGCGTTGGGCACCAGGTCGGCCAGCGGTACGCCGGTTTGCGCCACCTGGGTGGCGGTGGCACGCTGGCCGGGCGTGATCGGGAAATTCTGGGCATGCAAACCCGCCGTGCAGGCCAGCAGGGCTACCGCCATTGAAATTTGACTGAAACGACCAGACATAGTTTGCATCTTGTGGCCCTTGGGGCTGGCATGGCCTGTGGTGAGGGGGCCGGATGCCGTGTTTGTAACTTGATAAATCACTAGCGATTTTGTACTTAAGCCCTTGATTAGGCAACGAATATGCGATTTCGCAACTGCCGGGATGCCGAAAAATGGTGAAAATTAGCGAAAATAGCGACATCTGATTGTTTGCCCATGACCCAACTGACCATTCTTCGTTACCCCGACCCGCGCCTGCATACCGTGGCCAAGCCCGTGCCTGCCGTGGACGCACGCATCCGCACCCTGGTCGCCGACATGCTGGAAACCATGTACGCCGCCGAAGGCATAGGCCTGGCCGCCAGCCAGGTCAATGTCCACGAACGGGTGGTCGTGATCGATGTCAGCGAAGGCCGCGACCAGCCGCTGGTGCTGGTCAACCCCGAAATCGTCTGGTCCAGTCCCGAAACCCAGGTCAACGACGAAGGTTGCCTGTCGGTGCCCGGCATCTATGACGGCGTGGAGCGCGCCAGCGCCATCCGGGTCCAGGCGCTGGACCTGGACGGCAAGCAGCAAACCCACAGCGCCGAAGGCCTGCTGGCCGTCTGCGTGCAGCACGAGATGGACCACCTGATGGGCAAGGTGTTTGTCGAATACCTGTCGCCGCTCAAGCGCAACCGCATCAAGACCAAGATGCTCAAGCAGCGCAAGGACGAGGAGAAGGTCTGAACACAGACCGGATTCGCGGCCCCGGCCGTCGGGCAGAGGCGCCGCGTTTTCTCGCTTGAAAAACAGGCGGACCCGTCCGCTGCGCCGTCCTCGGCGAAAATCGGCCGATGCGCATTATTTTTGCCGGTACTCCCGAATTCGCCCGTGTGGCACTGGCGCAACTCCACGCGGCCGGTTTTGACATTCCCCTGGTCCTGACCCAGCCCGACCGCCCTGCGGGCCGCGGCATGAAATTGCAGGCGTCCAGCGTCAAGCAGTTTGCCCTCGACCACCACATTCCGGTTGCCCAGCCGCGCAGCCTGCGGCTGGACGGCAAATACCCTGAAGACGCCGCGGCGGCCCGTGCCGTGATCGAGTCGGTGCAGGCCGACGCCATGGTGGTGGCGGCCTACGGCCTGATCCTGCCGCAGTGGGTGCTGGACGTGATGGGTGGCCCTGTACGCGAAGCGACAGGGGGCCAGGGCAGGGAACGCAGCGATGGGCCGCCCCGAGCAAGTTCAGCCCCCCCGGGGGGCAGTGCATTACACGAAGTGAAAAGCGTGGGGGCCCATAAGCTAGGGTGTTTCAATATTCATGCTTCCTTGTTGCCGCGCTGGCGCGGTGCGGCGCCCATTCACCGTGCCATCGAGGCCGGTGACAGCGAAACCGGCATCACCATCATGCAAATGGACGCGGGTCTGGACACCGGCGACATGCTGCTGGTGGAAAAAATCGCCATTCAGCCAGCCGACACCACGGCCAGCCTGCACGACCGGTTGGCGTCCCTGGGTGGCCGCTTGATGGTCGAAGCCCTGGAACTGGCGGCCTGCGGCGGGCTGACCCCCGTCAAGCAGCCGGCTCAGGGCATCAGCTACGCGCACAAGATAGAGAAACACGAGGCCGCCATCGACTGGACGCAAAGTGCGGCAGCGATAGAGCGGCGCATACGCGCCTTCAATCCCTTCCCCGCCGCAGCCAGTGCGGTGGCGGGTGAGACCCTCAAGATCTGGGAGGCCGCCGTGCTGCCGGGGCCAGCACTGGCCGGCGCGTTGCCCGGACAGGTCACCGCCGTCAGCGAACAGGGGGTGGATGTTGCCGCGTCGGACGGCGTGTTACGCCTGACGCGGCTGCAAAAACCGGGCGGCAAGGCGCTGGACGCCGCGCAATTCCTGCGTGGCTTTGCGCTGGCGCCGGGCATGGTGTTCGGGACGGCGGTGGAGGCTGCACCATGAATGATCTGAAACAGCCGCTCTGGCGCCACCCCGAATTTCGCCAGGGCGTGCGCGACATGGCGCCGATTGCCGCCGGTACTGCAGCCTGGGGCCTGATGACCGGCGTGGCCATGGTCAAGTCCGGGCTCAGCGTGTTCGAGTGTGTGCTGATGACGGTGGTGGTGTTTGCCGGCAGTTCACAGCTGGCCGCGGTGCCGCTGATCGTCGCCGGCGCCCCCATGTGGGTGATCCTGGCGACCGCTGCCTGCGTGAACCTGCGTTTTGTCGTGTTCAGCGCCCACCTGCGTCCCTACATGATGCACCAGCCGCTGTGGCGCCGCATGGCCGGCGGTTACTTCACCACCGACCTCAGTTATGTGATGTTCACCGCCCGCCATCCGAAACCGGTGCCGCCCGACGAGTTGCTGACGCTGCGTGCGCAGGAAGCCAGCCTGGCCGGCAACTGCGCCGTCACCTGGGTCGCCTGGGTGCTGCCCAGCCTGATCGGTATCGCGATGGCCAATGCCGTGCCGCTGCACTGGGGCCTGGGCTTTGCGGGCATCCTGGCCTTGCTGGGCATCACGCTGTCGCTGGCCAGCAGCCGGCTGCGCTTCATCTCCGCCGGCGTGGCCGGTGCTGCGGCGGTGGCGGCTTATGCGCTGCCGCTCAAGCTCAACATCCTGGTCGGCATCGCGGCGGCCGTGGCGGTGTGCCTGATGCTGGAAAAGCCTGCCCAACCCGGCACGGGCCTGCCCCCCTCCGGAGGGACCGCGTGATGCAGACCGACGGCTGGACCGTGCTCACCATCTTCGGCCTGGCGGTGGTCACGGTTATCACACGCTCCTTCTTTTTCCTGTCGAGCAAACCCTGGACCTTGCCGGACTGGGCCCAGCGCGGGCTGCACTATGCGCCGATTGCCGCGCTGGCGGCGGTGATCGTGCCCGAGATCGTGATGGCGCAGGGGGCCTTGATCACCACCTGGCGGGACGCGCGGGTGTTTGCCGCCCTGGCCGGCGCGGCCTGGTTCGTCTGGCGCCGCAGCGTGTTCGGCACCATCGTTGCCGGCATGGCGGTGTACCTGCCGCTGCGCGTGGGCTTGAATTGGTAGCCCCCGAGTTCGCTCACAGCGTCTCGCTTTGTGCACCTTGCGGCCCTGCCCGCATACAGTGACGCCTACAATTTGAGGCTTTGCATCGCTGCCCCCAACTTTCATTGAGAGCCCCATGAAATTCATCCGTTTTTCCGATCTTTGCAGCCAGGGCCTGGTCAAGGGCCAGCGCGTGTTCATACGCGCCGACCTCAATGTGCCGCAGGACGATGCGGGCCAGATCACCGAAGACACACGCATCCGCGCCTCGATTCCCTGCATCCGGATGGCGCTGGAAGCCGGCGCGGCGGTGATGGTCACCTCGCATCTGGGCCGGCCGACCGAGGGCGCTTTCAAGCCCGAAGACTCGCTGGCGCCGGTGGCCAAACGGCTGGGCGAGCTGATGGGGCGCGAGGTGCCGCTGAAGTCCGGCTGGGTCGAGGGCGTCGAGCTGTTGCCCGGCGAGCTGGTGCTGCTGGAGAACTGCCGCGTCAACAAGGGCGAAAAGAAAAACGAAGAGGCGCTGGCGCGCAAGATGGCCGCGCTTTGCGACATCTTTGTGCACGACGCTTTCGGCACCGCACACCGCGCCGAAGCCTCGACCTACGGCATCGCGCAGTTCGCGAAAATCGCCTGTGCCGGTCCGCTGCTGGCCGCCGAGATGGACGCGATCTCCAAGGCCCTGGCCAATCCAAAACGCCCGCTGGTGGCCATCGTGGCCGGCAGCAAGGTCTCGACCAAGCTGACCATCCTGAAGGCGCTGGCCGGCAAGGTGGACCAGCTGATCGTCGGCGGCGGCATCGCCAACACCTTCATGCTGGCCAACGGCCTGCCGATCGGCAAAAGCCTGGCCGAGCGTGAATTGCTGGACGAAGCCCGCGCCGTCATGGACGCGATGAAGGCGCGCGGCGCCGAGGTGCCGGTGCCCACCGACGTGGTCACGGCCAAAAGTTTTTCTGCCGACGCTGCGGCCACGGTCAAGGCTGCGGCCGAGGTGGCCGACGACGACATGATCCTGGACATCGGCCCGCAGACCGCCCAAAAACTAGCGGCCCAGCTGATGGCCGCCGGCACGATTGTCTGGAACGGACCGGTCGGCGTGTTCGAGTTTGACGCCTTCGAGGGCGGCACCAGGGCCATCGCTGAGGCGATTGCCGCCAGCAGCGCCTTCAGCATTGCCGGCGGCGGCGACACCCTGGCCGCAATTGCCAAATACGGCATCGAGAAAGACGTGGGTTACATCTCCACCGGCGGCGGCGCCTTCCTGGAGGTGCTGGAGGGCAAAACCCTCCCGGCCTTCGAGATCCTGCAGCAGCGGGCCGAAGGCTAGAGCGCCCCGAGTGCTCCTGTTTTTATAGCTGCTTGCGCACGTCAGTTGTGGGCTGAAGCCACTTTTTGCATATCCATCGCGGGAAGCGGCTGGGATCGCTGACATGGATCAACGCGCGCTGGCGCACGGCTGGCTAAGCTCCGGGAACACTTCTGGAGAACCCTGTGGCCCACCTCGAATGGTCCGATGCCCTGTCGCTGGACCTGCCCCTCATGGACGATACCCACCGGGAATTCGTCGACCTGCTGGCGCTGGTTCAAGGCGCCCCGGACGCGCAACTGGAAACCGCGTGGCTGGCGCTGATCGCACACACCGACGAACATTTCGGGCAGGAGGACCGCTGGATGGCAGCGACCCGTTTCGCCTCGTCCAACTGCCACAGCATGCAGCACAAGGTGGTGCTGCAGGTGATGCGCGAAGGCGCTGTGCTGGCCGCCGATGGAAACCTCGGCGCCGTGCGCAGCATGGCCAGTGAACTGGCGCTGTGGTTTCCGCAACATGCGCAAAGCATGGATGCGGCGCTGGCGCTGCACTTGCGCCGTGCCGGCTACGACCCGCTCACCGGCGTGGTGAGCCGTCCGGAAGAGCTGCCGGCCAGCCTCGTCGAAGGCTGCGGCAGCAGCGCCTGTTCAGACGCGCTGCCGGCCTGAGTCCAGGAGGCGCCCCGGCTTACTGCGCCGGGCGCAGCGCGCTGGTGGGACGCCCTGCAAAGTCGGTCCAGCACTGGCGCGTGAAGTCATACAGCTTGCAGGCGCGCGCGGTCTCGAAGTACCAGCGCCAGGAAAAGCGCTGGATCACGATGCGGCCGGGCAGCAGGTCTTCCAGCATCTTCTGCGCTTCCTTGAGCTTGTACAGCGGGATGCTCATGTCCACGTGATGCGCGGTGTGCTCCATGATGTGGTGCAACACCGCGCCGATCTGCAGTGGAAAGGTCAGGTGCACGGTGGTCGAGACAAAGGGCTGGGCACGCTGCCAGGCGGCGCGGTCGTCGTGCCAGGACACCTTCACATGGGTGTGGTGGCCATAGATCACAAAACCCATCATGTTGAACCAGAAAAACAGCGGCAGCACAAAACCCAGGGCCAGCAGCCAGGCGATGGACTGTTCCGTGGCCAGCGCGGCCCACACCAGGCCGGCGACCCACAACACCGCAAAGGCGCTGACCAGCAGGCAGTCCCAGGTGAAGACGGCGCGGCGCGTGTTGCCCAGGCTGCCCTGGCGCGGGAACATCATCTTTTTCCACCAGATTTCGACCATGTAATACAGGCCCGGTCCCCAGCCGCTGCGATAGATACGCTGCAGCAACTTGCCCAGCGGCGACAACGCGGCGAACTCCTGCTGCGTCAGCGGCGCCCACACAAAATCCACGCCCTTGAGGTTGGTGAAGCCATGGTGCACCACGTTGTGGCCCACATCCCACAGGCTGTAGGCGGTCAGCGAAGGCAAAAAGGCGATGCGCGCCAGCCAGCGGTTGAGCTTGCGCGAGGGCGTCAGGCTCTGGTGGCAGCCGTCGTGGCCGATCACAAACAGCCGGCCGATCACAAAACCGGCGGCCAGGCCGCAGGCCGCCATGGCCCAGAGCGAGTCGAACAGGATCACCCCCGCCAGCAACAAGGCCAGCAGGCTGTAGTCCAGGGCCAGCAGCGCCAGTGCGCGCCAGCTGCTGCGCTGGCCCAGCGGCAACAGCCAGCCGCGGATGACCTTGCGGTGCGGCAGGGGCGCGTCTGCCGCCAAGGGTTCGGGAAGGGGCGACAGGTTGACAGTGACTTCAGGCTGAAGGCTCATGGATGAGGACTTGCGGTGGGTTGATACATTGCCTGGCGGGCGCCGCAGGGGCGCCGCGTGGGTGGCTTGCTGATTTTGCGGCCCGCGCCGGCCGCGGGCCCTGACAAGGATCAATACAAAGGCACGGGATGCGATGAAGTTTGTACCATGCCAGGGCGCGCGCCGGGGTGTGATCACCGGGTGGCGCCAGGGGCGTTGGTAACCGGCGCACAGCTTTTCGTGTGAAAATCGGAAACTAAATTACAGGAGACACCATGAAGATGCAGCGCCGCGGTACCAAAATTGTTGCCACCCTGGGCCCCGCGTCCAGCGAGCCGGCCCTGCTCGAGCAGATGATCCGCGCCGGCGTCAATTGTGTGCGGCTCAATTTCAGCCACGGCACGGCGCAGGACCACATCGACCGTGCCAAGCTGGTGCGCGAGGCCGCCACACGCGCCGGGCGCGAGGTCGCCATCATGGCCGACCTGCAGGGCCCCAAGATCCGTGTCGGCAAGTTCGCCGAAGGCAAGGTCCAGCTGGAAACCGGCATGAAGTTCGTGCTCGATGCCTCCCGCACCGAACCCGGCGACATCAACGGCGTGGGCCTGGACTACAAGGAACTGCCGCGCGACGTGAAGTCCGGCGACACCCTGCTGCTCAACGACGGCCTGATCGTGATGACGGTGGACGCCGTCCGCGGCGAGCAGGTCCACGCCACGGTGAAGATTGGCGGCGTGTTGTCCAACAACAAGGGCATCAACAAGCAGGGCGGCGGCCTGACGGCGCCTGCGCTGACGGCCAAGGACATGGAAGACATCCGCACCGCCATGAGTTTCCAGGCCGACTATGTGGCGGTCAGCTTCCCGCAGAATGCCAGCGACATGGAGATGGCGCGCCAGCTCTGCAACGTGGCCGGCGCCGAATGGCGCCACAAGCCGGGGCTGATCGCCAAGATCGAGCGGGCCGAGGCGATACCCAACCTGGAAGCCATTTGCCGGGCCAGCGACGGCATCATGGTGGCGCGTGGCGACCTGGCGATCGAGGTCGGCAACGCCGCGGTGCCGGCGCTGCAAAAACGCATGATCAAGATGGCGCGCGATCTCGACAAGGTGGTGATCACCGCGACCCACATGATGGAGTCCATGATCACCAACCCGGTGCCGACCCGCGCCGAGGTCAGCGACGTGGCCAACGCGGTGCTCGACGGCACCGATGCGGTGATGACCTCGGCCGAAACCGCCGCTGGCCGCTACCCGCTGGAGACCATTGTCGAGATGGCCAACATCTGCGCCGAGGCAGAGAAGGCCGAGGACGTGAAACTGGATGCCGACTTCACCGGCATGACCTTTGGGCGCATCGACCAGTCGATCGCCATGGGCGCGCTGTTCACCGCCTACCACCTGGGCTGCAAGGCCATCGTTGCGCTGACCGATTCGGGTTCCACGGCGCTGTGGATGAGCCGCCACCGCATCCATATCCCGATCTACGCGCTGACGCCCAAACTCGCGACCCAGCGCCGGATGGCGCTGTACCGCAATGTGCGGCCCTTGCTGATGGACCAGAGCATGGAACGCGACATGGCGCTGGGCGAGGCGGAGCTGCACCTGAAAAAGCGCGGCATCGTCGCCAGCGGCGACGTCTACGCCATCACCTGCGGTGAACCCATGGGCGCGCCGGGCGGCACCAACATGCTCAAGATCTGCCGGGTTGAGTGATAAAAAAGGCCTCTGGCCCATGTCTGGCGAGCGTAAGCAGCTATAAAAGATATAGCAATCCAGGCCCAGTAGCCGGCCGGTCCTGAATCCGCTGGCGACCTGGCGGCGTAGTCAGGGGATGGCTCTTCCCCTTCCCCCCTTTTCGCGCCGCGGCTGGCTCGGCCTGCTGTTGTTGGCCGGCCTGGCCACGCTGACCGGCTGCTCAGCCTCCGGCGCGCTCAATGCCCTGGTGCCCAGCGACAGTTACCGCCTGCGCGCCGATGTGGCCTATGGCCCGGACGCGCGCCAGCGGCTGGATGTCTACCTGCCGCTGGAACGGCGCACGCCGGGACCGGTCGTGGTGTTTTTCTACGGCGGCAGCTGGACCACCGGCGAGCGCGCCACCTACCGCTTTGTCGGCGAGGCGCTGGCCTCGCGCGGCATCGCCGTGGTGGTGGCCGACTACCGGCTCAGCCCGGCGGTGAAGTACCCGGTGTTCCTGCAGGACAGCGCCCAGGCCATGCGCTGGACATTTGAAAATCTGGGCGAACTCGGCGCCGACCCGCGCCAGGTGTTTGTCATGGGCCACAGCGCCGGCGCCTACAACGCCGCCATGCTGGCGCTGGACGCGCGCTGGCTGGGCGGCGCGGGCCTGAATCCCGCGCAACTGGCCGGCTGGATCGGCCTGGCCGGGCCGTATGACTTCCTGCCGATAGGCAACCGGGATGTGCAGCTGGCTTTCGGCTGGCCGGGCACGCCGGCCGACTCGCAACCCATGGTCCATGCCTCGAAGAACTCGCCGCCGGCCCTGCTGTTGGCCGCGCGCGGCGACAGCACCGTGAACCCGGTGCGCAACACCGAAGCGCTGGCGCGCCGCCTGCAGGGCACCGGCGTGCCGGTGGGACTGCAGGTCTACGACCGGGTCAGCCACGTCACGCTGGTGGCCGCGCTGGCTGCACCGCTGCGCGGCCTGGCCCCGGTGCTGGACGACGTCGCTGCTTTTGTCGGCCAGCCGCGGCCCTGAGCAGGCGCGGGGCTTCTGCCGGCGCTGCACGGTGGGCCCACCCCCTGCAGGTAAAATGGGCAGAGTTACCACCGGGTTACCCGCAAACCGTCATCTCACTGAGGATTATTTTTATGGCACTCGTTTCCATGCGCGAGCTGCTGGACCATGCAGCCCTGAACGGCTACGGGATTCCGGCTTTCAACGTCAACAATCTCGAGCAGGTCCAGGCCGTCATGGAAGCCGCGAAGGAAACCGGCGCCCCGGTGATCCTGCAGGCCAGCGCCGGTGCCCGCAAATATGCCGGTGAGCCCTTCATCAAGCACCTGATCCAGGCCGCCCTCGAGATGTACCCGCAGATTCCGCTGGTCATGCACCAGGACCACGGCCAGAACCCTGACGTCTGCCAGGGCGCGATCAACCTCGGGTTTTCCTCGGTGATGATGGATGGTTCGCTGGAAGCCGACGGCAAGACGATTGCCAGCTACGAATACAACGTCGACGTCACCAAAAAAGTGGCGCAACTGGCGCACAAGGTCGGCGTGACGGTCGAGGGTGAACTCGGCTGCCTCGGTTCGCTGGAAACCATGAAGGGCGACAAGGAAGACGGCCACGGTACCGACGCCACCATGACGCGCGAGCAGCTGCTGACCGACCCCGAGCAGGCCGCCGACTTCGTCAAGCAGACCCAGATCGACGCGCTGGCGATTGCCATCGGCACCAGCCACGGCGCCTACAAGTTCACGCGCAAGCCCACCGGCGACATCCTGGCGATTGACCGCATCAAGGAAATCCACAAACGCATCCCCAGCACCCACCTGGTGATGCACGGCTCGTCGAGCGTGCCGCAGGACCTGCTGGCCATCATTCGCCAGTACGGCGGCAACATGAAGGAAACCTACGGCGTGCCGGTCGAGGAAATCCAGGAAGCCATCAAACACGGCGTGCGCAAGATCAACATCGACACCGACATCCGGCTGGCGATGACGGCCGCGGTGCGCAAGTTCCTGGCCGAAAACCCCGAGAAGTTCGATGCCCGCGAATGGCTCAAACCGGCGCGCGAAGCTGCCAAGGCGATCTGCAAGCAGCGCTACATCGAGTTCGGCTGCGAAGGCCAGGGCGCGAAGATCAAGGGCGACAGCCTGCAGGTCGTGGCCGCCCGTTACGCCAAGGGCGAGCTGGCCCAGGTGGTTCACTGACCCCTGATTGACGATAATTTCGGGCCCGCAGGCAACCCGCGCCGGGTTGCGCGGGCCTTTTGATTTGTGAGCACCATGACCACCGCCCTGCACACCTCCGCCCTGACTTCCCTGCCGCTGCTGGCCCGCGGCAAGGTCCGTGACAATTACGCCGTCGGCAAGGACAGGCTGCTGATGGTGGCCAGCGACCGCCTGAGCGCCTTCGACGTCATCATGGGTGAGCCGATTCCGGGCAAGGGCGTGCTGCTCACGCAGATGGCGCTGTTCTGGTTCGACAAGCTGGGCCACCTGTGTCCGAACCACCTGACCGGCGAGGCGCCGGAAAGTGTGGTCACGCCGGCCGAGGTGCCGCAGGTCACCGGCCGCTCCATGCTGGTCAAGCGCCTGAAACCGATCCCGGTCGAGGCCGTGGTGCGCGGCTACCTGGCCGGCAGCGGCTGGAAGGAATACCAGGACAGCCAGGCGGTCTGCGGTGTGCCGCTACCGCCGGGGCTGAAAAATGCGTCGAAATTGCCTGCACCCATCTTCACGCCGGCGGCCAAGGCGGCGGTCGGCGAACACGACGAAAACATCAGCTTCGAACAGGTCGTGAAAGTGGTCGGCCCCGAGCTGGCCGCGCAAATCCGCGATATCAGCATCAGGATCTATGAAGCGGCGGCGGCCTTTGCGCTGACCAAGGGCATCATCATTGCCGACACCAAGTTCGAGTTCGGCCTCGACGAAGCCGGCACGCTGACCCTGATGGACGAGGTGCTGACGCCGGATTCCTCGCGTTACTGGCCGGTCGAGGGCTACCAGGCGGCGTTTGCCGCGGGCAGCAACCCGCCCAGCTACGACAAGCAGTTCGTGCGCGACTGGCTGGAGCAGGCCCTGGTCAACGGCAAGCCCTGGGACAAAACCCCGCCGGCGCCGCGCGTGCCGCAGGACGTGGTCGAGAAAACCGCCGCCAAGTACCAGGAAGCGCTGACTCGCCTGACCGCCTGATCCCGGGCTTGGTCTAAAATACGGCCTACCCGAGGAGCGTTGCAGCGAAACCCCGTTTCGTCAGGCTTGGGTGACAGCAGGCCTCTTTTCGCGGCCTGACTTTGCAACGGCGCTCACCTTTGATGCTAGAGGTGAGTGAATGTCCGAAATCCAGGTTCCCCCCATGAAGTTGTCCGGCCTCGAGCCGGTTGCCATAGGCGCGGGCACGCTGTTCGTCAACATCGGCGAACGTACCAATGTGACCGGCTCCAAGGCCTTCGCGCGCATGATCCTCAACGGCGAGTACGAGCAGGCGCTGGTGGTGGCGCGTCAGCAGGTGGAAAACGGCGCGCAGATCATCGACATCAACATGGACGAGGCCATGCTGGACAGCCAGGCCGCCATGGTGCGTTTCCTGAACCTGATCGCCAGCGAACCCGACATCGCGCGTGTGCCCATCATGATCGACAGCTCCAAATGGAGCGTGATCGAGGCCGGCCTGCGCTGCATCCAGGGCAAGGGCATTGTCAACTCGATCTCGATGAAGGAAGGCCTGGAGCCGTTCAGGCAGCAGGCCAAGCTGCTCAAGCGTTACGGCGCGGCCGCAGTGGTCATGGCCTTCGACGAAAAGGGCCAGGCCGACACCTACGAACGCAAGATCGAGATCTGCGAACGCGCCTACCGCGTGCTGGTCGATGAGCTGGACTTCCCGCCGGAAGACATCATTTTCGACCCGAACATTTTTGCGATTGCCACCGGCATCGAGGAACATAACAACTACGCGGTGGACTTCATCAACGCCACGCGCTGGATCAAGGCCAACCTGCCCGGCGCCAAGGTCTCGGGCGGCGTGTCCAATGTGAGCTTTTCCTTCCGTGGCAATGACCCGGTGCGCGAAGCCATTCATACGGTATTCCTCTACCACGCGATCCAGGCGGGCATGGACATGGGCATCGTCAACGCCGGCATGGTCGGCGTCTATGACGACCTGGAGCCGACGCTGCGCGAACGCGTGGAAGACGTGGTGCTGAACCGCACGCCGGTGTACAGGGATGGCGAGGAACATCTGAGCCCCAGCGAGCGCCTGATCGAGGTGGCCGAGAGCGCCAAAAGCGGCGCCAGGGACGACAGCAAGCGCAACGAGTGGCGCGCGCTGCCGGTGCGTCAGCGCCTGTCGCACGCGCTGGTGCACGGCATGAACGAGTTCATCACCGAAGACACCGAAGAGGTCTACCAGGCCATCCTGGCCGACGGCGGCCGGCCGCTGCATGTGATCGAAGGCCCGCTGATGGACGGCATGAACGTGGTCGGCGACCTGTTCGGCCAGGGCAAGATGTTCTTGCCGCAGGTGGTCAAAAGCGCGCGTGTGATGAAACAGGCGGTGGCCCATCTGCTGCCCTACATCGAGGCCGAGAAGCTGCTGCTGGAAGCCGCCGGCGGCGACGTCAAGACCAAGGGCAAGATCATCATCGCCACCGTCAAGGGCGATGTGCACGACATCGGCAAGAACATCGTGACCGTGGTGCTTCAGTGCAACAACTTCGAAGTCGTCAACATGGGCGTGATGGTGCCCTGCCACGAGATCCTGGCGCGCGCCAAGGTCGAGGGCGCGGACATTGTCGGCCTGTCGGGCCTGATCACGCCCAGCCTGGAGGAGATGCAGTACGTGGCCGGCGAGATGCAGAAGGACGACCACTTCCGCATCAAAAAGATCCCGCTGATGATTGGCGGCGCCACCACCAGCCGGGTGCACACCGCGGTGAAGATTTCGCCGCACTACGAAGGCCCGGTGGTCTATGTGCCCGACGCCTCGCGCAGTGTCAGCGTCGCGCAAAGTTTGTTGAGTGACCAGGCCGCCAAATACATCGCCGAACTCAACAGCGATTACGAGAAGGTGCGGGCGCAGCACGCCAGCAAGAAACAGACGCCGATGTGGCCGCTGGCCAAGGCGCGCGCCAACAAAACCGCCATCGACTGGGCAAGTTATACGCCGCCCAAGCCGAAGTTCATCGGCCGCCGCGTGTTCAAGAACTTCGACCTGGCCGAGCTGGCGGACTACATCGACTGGGGTCCCTTCTTCCAGACCTGGGACCTGGCCGGCCCTTTCCCGGCCATCCTGAAGGACGAGGTGGTTGGCGAGGAGGCGGTGCGTGTTTTTGGCGACGCCAAACGCATGCTCAAGCGCCTGATCGAGGGCCGCTGGCTCACCGCCAGCGGTGTGATCGGCCTGTACCCGGCCAACAGCGTCGGTGACGACATCGAGATCTACACCGACGAGTCACGCAGCGAGGTCGCGATGACCTGGTACGGCCTGCGCCAGCAGGCCGAGAAAACCGCGCTGGACGGCGTGATGCGGCCCAGCCGCTGCCTGTCGGACTTTGTCGCACCCAGGGTGCTTGCTCCTGAATTAATAGCTGCCCGCGCACAGCTGGCGGGCGTCCAACCCCAAAAAGACGCGAGAATCGAGGACTACATCGGTGTCTTTGCGGTGACGGCCGGGCTGGGCGCCGAGAAGAAGGAAAAGTACTTCGCCGACGACAACGACGACTACTCGTCCATCATGCTCAAGGCGCTGGCGGACCGGCTGGCCGAGGCCTTTGCCGAGGCCATGCACAAGCGGGTACGCCAGGACCTCTGGGGTTACGCCGCCGGCGAAAACCTGAGCCCCGAGGACATGATTGCCGAAAAATACCAGGGCATACGTCCCGCGCCCGGCTACCCGGCCTGCCCGGACCACAGCGTGAAGAAAGACATGTTCGAGCTGCTGCAGGCCGGCGACATCGGCATGGCCCTGACCAGCAGCCTGGCCATGACCCCGGCGGCGAGCGTCAGCGGCTTTTACCTGAGTCACCCGCAAAGCGTGTATTTCAACGTCGGCAAGATTGGCGACGACCAGTTGCAGGACCTGGCGAAGCGGCGCGGGGAGAAGGCTGAAGACCTGCAGCGCCTGCTGGCGCCCAACCTGTAGTCCGGGGCGTGCAGGCGCGAGGGCCGGGCAGACTGCGTCATCGATGATTGGGGAACTGCTGCCATGACACTTCATCCCGCCCTTGTTCTCGTGGCCCTGCTGTCGGGCGCGTCAGCCGTGATGGCGCAGACCGACATGCAGCCTGTCGGCGCTTTCAGTATCGACCGCAGCGAGGTGACGGTGGCGCAGTTTCGCCGGTTTGTGGAAGCCACCGGCACGGTCACGGCAGCCGAGCGGGCCGGCGGCGGCAGCACCTATGAAAACGGCTGGGAGCAGCGCAGGGGCTGGACCTGGCGGGCGCCGTTCGGCACGCCAGCCGCAGCTGCAGAGCCGGCGGTGCATGTCACCTACGACGAGGCCGCCGCCTTCTGCCAATGGTCGGGCAAGCGCCTGCCGCGTGATGCCGAGTGGGGTGAAGCCGCCTACACCGAGCGCCGCGTCAACCCGCCGGCAGGCTTTGTCACCGGGAAAACCTATGCCTATCCCACCGGGGACCAGCCGCTGGGCGCCAATTGCCTGGGGGACTGCGGGGAGGTCAAGGCGGTGGAAGCGGCGGTTACCTCGCGTGGGCGCGGCCATGCGCTGACCGGTACAACGCGGCCGGGCGTCAATGGCTTGTTCGACATGGGCGGCAACGCGTGGGAGTGGGTCGACAGCGGCGGCGCTGCCGACAAGCGCACGCGCGGCGGCTCGTGGTGGTATGGCGCCGCCAGCATGCGCGACGGGCACCGGCAGAGCAAACCGCGGGACACGGCGGTGGTGTACATCGGCTTCCGCTGTGCCAGGGACCGCTAGACGCAGCCGCTGCGCTGCAGGCCTCAGGGCGTCGCCCTGAGCACCCGCCGGTACTGCACCGCCTCGGCCACATGCGTGAGCTGCACGGACTGCGCACCGGCCAGGTCGGCAATCGTGCGGGCCAGTTTCAGGCAGCGGTGGATGCTGCGGCCCGACCAGCCCAGGCGTGCCGCGGCGGTGTTCAGGAATTTCGCCGCCGCATCGTCGAGCCGGCACTGCGCGTCGATGGCTTTGCCCTGCAGCGACTGGTTGCTGCTGCCCTGGCGGGCCAGGGCGCGTTCGCGGGCGGCCACCACGCGTTGCCGGATCGCGGCGCTGCTTTCACCCGGCGGCGTGTTGATCAATTCGTCGGCCGCCAGCGCGCCGACTTCGACGTGGATATCGATGCGGTCCAGCAAGGGGCCGCTGAGCTTGCCCTGGTAACGTGAGACCTGGTCGGGCGAGCAGCGGCAGGCGCGCAGCGACGAGCCGAGGTAGCCGCAGGGGCAGGGGTTCATGGCGGCGATCAGCTGGAAACGCGCCGGAAATTCGGCGCGCTGGGCCGCACGCGAGATCGTGATGCTTCCCGACTCCAGCGGTTCACGCAGGGCTTCGAGTGCTGCGCGCGGAAACTCCGGCAGCTCGTCGAGAAACAGGACGCCGTGGTGCGCCAGCGAAATTTCACCGGGTCTGGGCGGGGATCCGCCGCCCACCAGTGCCACGGCGCTGGCGGTGTGGTGCGGCGAGCAGGTCGGGCGCTGGGCCCAGCGCTTCAGGGAAAAGCGGCCGCCCAGCGAAGCGATGGCGGCGCTTTGCAGCGCTTCCTCGGTGCTCATGGCCGGCAACAGGCCGGCAAAACGTTGCGCCAGCATGGACTTGCCGGAGCCCGGCGCGCCCATCATCAACACGCTGTGGCCGCCGGCCGCCGCGATCTCGAGCGCGCGCCGCGCCGCGGCCTGGCCCTTGACATCGGCCATGTCCGGGTAAGCCGCTTCGGCCTGCGCGGCGCTGGATTGCAGGCGCTCCCAGCCGGCGACGGGTTCTGGCGGTGTATCACCCGGCAGGAACTGGCGCACCACGTCGAGCAGGTGCCGGGCGCGGTAGACCCCGGTGCCAGGCACCAGCGCGGCTTCCTCGGCACTGCCTTCCGGCAGCACCAGCCGGGGTTGGCTGGCGCCGGCGTCCAGCCCCGACAGCGCCAGGCTCATGGCCAGTGCGCCGCGTATGGGTCGTAATTCGCCGCCCAGCGACAGTTCGCCGGCAAACTCGTAGCCTTCGAACTTGCGGGTGTCGAGTTGTCCGCTGGCCGCCAGGATGCCCAGCGCGATCGGCAGGTCGAATCGGCCCGAATCCTTGGGCAGGTCGGCCGGCGCCAGGTTGACCATGATGCGCTTGTTGCCCGGAAACTCCAGCCCGGTGTTCTGGATGGCGGATCGCACCCGCTCCCGGGCTTCCTTGACTTCCGTCTCTGCCAGTCCCACCAGGGTGAAGCTCGGCAGGCCGTTGGCCAGATGCACTTCGACGCAGACGGGGTGCGCCTGCATGCCCAACAAGGCACGGCTTTGCACTAAAGACAGGCTCATGGCTGATTCCTCCCCTGTTATGCACCACAAATGAGTATTCTGCTGCGCACCAAACAAGTGCAAATCTTGTATTTATTTCAGTTCACTTCAACGCGACAGGCTTTGTGGGCGACGACAACAAGCTGCAAGCCTACAAAATTTGGCACGCTCCGTGCTAAAGGAAACCCGTATTCAAGAAACACGCCCTTTCCAACCTACCCTTCCTTTGGAGCCATCGATGAAACTTAAAGCCACCCACCTTGCCGTCGCAGCAGCTTTCCTCGCCGCAGGCAGCGCTTTTGCCCAGACCGCAGCCCCGGCGCCAGCTTCCACAGTGTCTTACAACATCGGCGCCACCACCGACTACCGTTATCGCGGTATTTCGCAAACCAACAAGAAGCCAGCGATCAACGGCGGCATCGACTACGCGCACAGCAGCGGCTTTTACCTGGGCGCCTGGGCGTCGAGCATCAAGTGGATCAAGGATTCCACCGCCAACCCCAATACCACCAAGGGCCCGGTTGAAATCGACCTCTACGGCGGCTACAAGGGTTCCCTCGCCGAAGGCGTGGGCTACGACCTCGGCGGCCTGTACTACTGGTATGCCGGCAACAACATGAAGAAGACCGCCGGCCTCGTCAGCCCCAACACCTTCGAGCTGTACGGCGCCCTGACCTTCGGCATCGTCACCGCCAAGTACTCGCATGCCACGACCAACCTGTTCGGTGCGGTCAACAGCAAAAACAGCAGCTACTTTGACTTGAGCGCCAACTTCGATCTCGGCTCCGGCTGGTCCATCGTTCCGCACGTCGGCGCTCAGAAGGTCAAGAACGGCAACTCGTACACCGACTACTCGGTCACCGTGAACAAGGACATCGACGGCCTGATCGTCAGCCTGGCCGCCGTTGGCACCAGCGGTCTCGGCCCCTACACCCTGCCAGGCTCCGGCACCCGTGACCTCGGCAAGGATGGCCTGGTGCTGTCGATCAAGAAAAATTTCTGAAATAACACGCACCTAGCTGAGGTAAAGGAGAACTCATGAAACTCGTAACGGCCATCATCAAACCGTTCAAGCTGGACGAAGTGCGTGAAGCGCTGTCCGGTATTGGCGTGCAGGGCATCACCGTGACCGAAGTCAAGGGCTTCGGTCGCCAGAAGGGCCACACCGAGCTGTATCGCGGCGCTGAATATGTCGTCGATTTCCTGCCCAAGGTCAAGATCGAAGCGGCGGTGTCCGACGAGCTCGTTGACCGCGTGATTGAAGCGGTGGAGGGCGCAGCCCGCACCGGCAAGATCGGCGACGGCAAGATTTTCGTCTACAACCTGGAGCAGGTCGTGCGTATCCGCACCGGCGAGACCGGCAAAGAGGCGCTGTAAGCCCTCCATCCATCAAGAGAACATCAACATGAAAAAACTACTAGCCTCCCTGGCCTTGGGTTTGAGCCTGTTCACCGGCGCCGCCGCTGTGCTGGCCCAGGCTCCTGCCGCCGCTCCCGCTGCATCCGAAGCTGCTGCACCTGCAGCGCCTGCGGCTGCGGCCACACCGGCACCTGCTGCCGCGGCCGCACCGGCTGCCGCCGAAGCCGCCGCACCGGCGGCGCCTGTCGCCGTTCCGAACAAGGGCGACACCGCCTGGATGATGGTCTCGACCATGCTGGTCATCCTGATGACCATCCCCGGCCTGGCGCTGTTCTACGGCGGCCTGGTCCGCAGCAAGAACATGTTGTCGGTGCTGATGCAGGTCATGGTCACCTTCTCGATGATCGTCGTGCTGTGGTTCATCTACGGCTACAGCCTGGCCTTCACCGAAGGCAATGCCTTCTTCGGCGGCTTCGACCGGCTGTTCATGAAGGGTGTCTGGGACAACGCTGCCGGCACCTTTGCCAATGCCGCGACCTTCAGCAAGGGTGTTGTGATTCCGGAAATCATCTTCGCCGCCTTCCAGGCCACCTTTGCCGGCATCACCTGCGCACTGATCGTCGGCGCCTTCGCCGAACGCATGAAGTTCTCCGCCGTGCTGATGTTCATGGTCATCTGGTTCACCTTCAGCTATGCGCCAATGGCCCACATGGTCTGGTTCTGGATGGGTCCTGATGCCTACACCGCCGCGGGTGTGGCCGAAGAAATGACCGCCAAAGCCGGTTACATCTGGCAGTCGGGTGCGCTTGATTTTGCCGGCGGTACCGTCGTGCACATCAACGCCGCTGTGGCCGGCCTGGTCGGCGCCTACATGGTCGGCAAGCGTATCGGTTACGGCAAGGAAGCCATGGCACCGCACAGCCTGACACTGACCATGGTCGGTTCGGCCCTGCTGTGGGTCGGCTGGTTCGGTTTCAACGCCGGCTCTGCCCTGGAAGCCAACGGCTTCGCCGCCCTGGCCTTCATCAACACCCTGGGTGCCACGGCAGCTGCGGTGCTGGCCTGGTGTGTCGGTGAAGCGCTGATGCGCGGCAAGGCCTCGATGCTGGGTGCAGCTTCCGGCGCCGTCGCTGGCCTGGTGGCGATCACCCCCGCAGCCGGCAACGTCGGCATCGGTGGCGGCCTGATCATCGGACTGATCGCCGGTTTCGCCTGCCTCTGGGGTGTCAATGGCCTGAAGAAAATGCTGGGTGCGGACGACTCGCTCGACGTGTTCGGCGTGCACGGCATCGGCGGTATCCTCGGCGCCCTGCTGACCGGCGTGTTCAACTCGCCAAGCCTGGGCGGCCCCGGCTATGTGGCCGACTGGGTCACGGTGACCATGGTCACGGCAGCCGACTACTCCATCGTCAGCCAGGTCTGGGTCCAGCTCAAGGCGGTCCTGATCACCCTGGTGTGGTCCGGTGTGGTGTCCTTCATCGCCTACAAGGTGGTGGACCTGACCATCGGCCTGCGTGTCAGCGAGGAAGACGAGCGCGAAGGCCTCGACATCACCTCCCACGGCGAAACCGCCTACAGCCGCTGACCCGGTACACGCCGCAGCTGCCTGGCAGCTGCGGCAGGATTTGAAATAGCGAGAGTCTCCTTTGGATGTTTGGCCCGCCAGAACTTCGGTTCCAGCGGGCCATTTTTTTTGCCCGGGCCGTCCCGGGGAAAACATGAGGCTCCCTGCTCTTGCCCGGCGGGGCGAGGGAATGGCGGGGGGAGTGGTGGAGTTCAGTCCTGCTGTCTGCAGCTTGCCAGCGACAGTTGGCCGGGGGTTGCCCGGCGGCAAGTAACTTTCTTTTGCTTCGCCAAAAGAAAGTCACCAAAGAAAAGGCGACCCTGCTGTCTGCGGCCCTTCGCTTGCGCTCAGGGTACCCTCCGGTGCTCGTCAAAAGCGGGGTCTTGCTCGAACTCGCTTCGCTCAGACAATCGCAAGCCCTGATCCGCTTTTGCCTGCGCTCCTCGGCGCATACAGAAGGGTGGAGGAAAGAGAAGACAAAACCAAGCCCGGAAGTCAAATCCGGAGTCCTTGAAGCGCGAAGCGCTTCAAGGACGGGACTCCCAACAGACCGTCATGTTTGCACGCGAGCGCAGCACACGCGGCCAAATGAGGCTCCCTTCTCTCGCCCAGCGGGGCGAGGGAAGGGCGGGGGGTTGGGAGTGGGGAGTTCAGTCTTGCTGGCTTTTGCATAGCCGGGTGCTGGAGCTTGCCAGCGTCTGCTGGCCGGGGGTTGCCCGGCGGCAACTCACTTTTCTTTGTCTCGCCAAAGAAAAGTAAGCAAAAGAAAGGCGACCCGATGGTCTGGGTCCCCTTCGCTGCCGCTCAGGGGCAACCTGCGGTGCTCGCAAAAAATGGGGTCGAGCTCGAACTCGCCTTCGGCTCAGACAATCGCTCGCCCTGATCCATTTTTTGCTGCGCTCCTCGGCCCAGCCCGACGGGTGGAGAGAAAGACAAACATCCGAATACCGATACCGAACTCCCATCCGGAGTCTTTGAAAGCGCGCAGCGCTTCAAGGACGGGAATCCCAACAGTCCGTCATGTTTGCACGCGAGAGCAGCGCATCCCGGAGGTTGGGTGTGGGGAGTTAAGCCCTGCCGACCAATGCGAACCGGGGGCGCAGCGTGCCGCTTGATCGACGACTCAGGCGGCGCGCTCGAGCGGGGCCGCGGGTCCTCGGGGGGCGGAGGGTGACACGCAGTGAACCAGCGCGGAGGCCCTGATTTGCCGTGCACAATGGCAGCATGAGCCCTTCCATCACCCTGTCCGGCGCCGGACTGCGTTGCGAGATCAAGCCCGAGCTGGGCGGTTGCATCACCGGCCTGTGGCTGGACCAGGTGCCCGTGCTGCGCTCGACGCCGGCCGCCGAACTGGCCACGGTCCGCCTGTCGGGAAGTTACCCGCTGGTGCCTTTTTCCAACCGCGTCGGCCACGCCACGCTCAAGTGGCAGGGCACCAGCCACCCGCTGGTGCAGAACAACGGTCCCGAGCCGCATGCGATCCACGGCATCGGCTGGCAACGGCCCTGGGAGGTGCTGGAGCACGACGGACAACTGCTGATGCTGGCCTGCGAACACCGCGCGGATGCGTCCTGGCCCTTCGCCTTCGATGCGTCGCAGACCTTCAGCCTGCGCGGCAATGTGCTCGAGCTGACGCTCAGCATGACCAACCAGTCGGCCGTGCCGGCGCCGGCCGGCCTCGGCTGGCACCCCTACTTTGTCAAACGCCCGGGCAGCCATGTCGCGTTCGGGGCCAGCGGCCGCTGGGAGATGAGCGGTGAGAAATTGCCGACCCATAGACAGCCCTCGGCCGGGCTGGACACTGATTGCGCCGGCCTGGATGTGGACCATTGTTTCGATGGCTGGACCGGCAGCGTCAGCCTGCGCGACGAATTGCTGAACACGGTAATCAGCTCCAGCCTCAGCCGTCTGGTGGTCTTCACCAACGTTACGCGCGACTTCGTGGCGATCGAGCCGGTCAGCCATGTCAACAACGCCGTGAACCTGCTGCAGGCCGGCACCGGCCGGGCCGAGGATCTGGGCATCGAGGTGCTGGCGCCCGGCGAATCCATGAGCGCGCAGATGAGCATCCAGGTGGAGCGCGCCGCGTGAGTGCCGGCTGGCAGGTGGTGTCGTCGGCGCCCTGCGAGGTCGGCGAGTCGCCGTTCTGGCACCCGCAGGAGCAGTTGCTGTACTGGGTCGATATTCCCGGCAAGACCCTGCACCGCTGCAATGTGTTCATGGGCACGGTCGACAGCTGGCGCATGGCCGCGCCGCATGATCTGGAGCCGGGCTGCATCGCACCGGCGGCCGGCGGCGGGCTGGTGCTGGCGCTGCGCGATGGGTTCTACCGCGCGAAGAACTGGGGCGGCGCGCTGGAGCCGCTGGCGGCGGCTGGCCACGACCCGGCGACCACCCGCTTCAACGACGGCAAGTGCGACCCGCTGGGCCGCTTCTGGGCCAGCACGATTTACGAGCCGCGCGATCAGCGGCAGGCGGCGCTGTTCTGCCTGCAGGGCGGCGCGCTGCAGCGCATGGCCGAAGGCGCCACCGTCGGCAACGGCCTGGCCTGGTCGGCCGACCGCCGCACCCTGTACTGGTCCGACACCACCGCGCATCTGATCCGCGCCTGGGACTGGGACGCGGCCGGCAATGGCCTGTCGCGGCCGCGCGTGTTCATGCAGTTTCCCCTCAAGCCGGCGGGCTGGTTGCCCGGCCAGCCCGATCAGCCTGCGTATGGCGGCCGGCCCGACGGCGCGGCGGTGGACAGCCAGGGCAACTACTGGGTGGCGATGTTCGAGGGCGCGCGTGTGCTCAAGCTGTCGCCCACCGGCGAACTGCTGGCAGAGATCGCCACCCCGATGATGTGCCCGACCATGGTGTGTTTCGGCGGCGACGACCTGCAGACCCTGTACCTGACCAGTGCGCGCCATGGCCGGCCGGCTGCCGAACTGGCGGCCATGCCGCTGTCCGGCGCGGTGTTGTCCCGGCGTGTGGACGTGCCGGGGCTGCCGGTCAATTTCTTTGCTGCATAAAAAACCGAACACCGGGCGTTCAAAAAAATCAAACTGCCCGGTCAGCGGGCGGCTTACCATCAGCGCCATGGATTCAGCGCTTTTATCGATCACCGAGCAGGTGCGGGCGGCCGCCGCGGCCGGCACCGCCCTGCGCCTGCGCGGCGGCGGCAGCAAGGATTTTTACGGCGAACCGGCCAGCGGCGAGCTGCTGGACACCCGGCCGCTGGCTGGCATCACCAGTTACGAGCCCAGCGAGCTGGTGGTCACCGTGCGCGCCGGAACAAAGCTGGCCGAACTCGAGGCCGCGCTGGCCGAACGCGGCCAGTGCCTGCCCTTCGAGCCGCCGCATTTTGAAGGTGGGGCGACCGTCGGCGGCATGGTGGCTGCGGGCCTGAGCGGCCCGGCGCGCGCCAGCGTCGGCGCGGCGCGCGACTATGTGCTCGGCGTGACGCTGCTCAACGGCCGGGCCGAATTGCTGACTTTCGGCGGCCAGGTCATGAAAAACGTCGCCGGCTACGACGTGTCGCGCCTGATGTGCGGTGCGCTGGGCACGCTGGGACTGATCACCGAAGTCAGCCTCAAGGTGCTGCCGCTGGCGCCCGCCGAAGCCACCCTCAAATTCCAGATGGGCCAGGACCAGGCGCTGGCGCAGCTCAATCGCTGGGGCGGCCAGCCGCTGCCGCTCAACGCCAGCTGCTGGGTCGACGATGGGCACACCCAGACCTTGTACCTCCGGCTGCGCGGTGCGGTCGCGGCTGTGGAAGCCGCCTGCAAATCGCTGGGCGGCGAACGCCAGGACAATGCGGCCACCGCGCCCGACTGGAACTTGTGCCGCGACCAGCAACTGCCCTGGTTCCAGGAGCGTGGCGCGCGCGACCTGTGGCGCCTGTCGGTACCGCAAACCGCGCCGGTGCTGGACCTGCCCGAGCCGCCGCTGGTCGAGTGGCAGGGCGGCCTGCGCTGGGTCCGCGCCGTGCCCGGCGAGGCCGCCCGGCTGCGTGCCGCCGCTGCTACCGTGGGTGGAAGTGCTACGCTTTTTATAGCTGCTGACGCTTGCCAGTCGAGGGCCGGAGGCCGATTTGATGCATTGCCACCAGCGCTGGACCGGATCCACCGGCAGTTGAAAAAAGAATTCGATCCCGCCGGCGTTTTCAACCGCGGCCGCTTGTATCCCGACTTCTGACCAGGGCCCCGCCATGCAAACCCATCTCGCCCCCGAATTCAGGGACAGCGCCGACGGCCTGGCTGCCGAGGCCATCCTGCGCAAATGTGTGCACTGCGGCTTCTGCACGGCCACCTGCCCGACCTACCAGTTGCTGGGCGACGAGCTCGATGGCCCGCGCGGACGCATCTACCTGATCAAGCAGGTGCTCGAAGGCGAGGTGCCGACACGCAAGACCCAGATGCACCTGGACCGCTGCCTGACCTGCCGCAACTGCGAGACCACCTGTCCCAGCGGCGTGCAGTACGGCCACCTGGTCGACATCGGGCGCAAGCTGGTCGATGAACGGGTGCCGCGCCCGACGGGCGAAAAAGCCCTGCGCTGGGCGCTGAAAGAGGGGCTGCCTTCGCCGCTGTTTGCGCCGGCCATGAAAATCGGCCAGGCGGTGCGCGGCCTGCTGCCGGCAGGTTTGCAGGCCAAGGTGCCGGCGCCGCAAGCGGCAGGGATCTGGCCGCAGCGCGAACACCCGCGCAAGATGCTGATGCTCGCAGGCTGTGTGCAGCCGGCCATGATGCCCAACATCAACGCGGCGACAGCGCGCGTGCTGGATGCCGCCGGCATCCAGACGCTGGTCGCGCCCAAGGCCGGCTGCTGCGGCGCCGTCAAGTTTCACCTGAACGACCAGGACGGTGGCAGGGCCGAGATGCGCCGCAACATCGATGCCTGGTGGCCGCATGTCGAGGCTGGTGTCGAGGCCATCGTGATGAATGCCTCGGGCTGCGGCGTGACCGTCAGGGAATACGGCCACCACCTGAAAGACGATGCGACTTATGCGGCCAAGGCGGCGCGTATCAGCGCGCTGACCCGCGACCTCAGCGAGCTGATGCCCGAACTGGTCGGCGAGCTGCAGGGCAAGGTCCAGGCCAGCGCCGGGAAGGTGGTGTTCCATCCGCCCTGCACCTTGCAGCATGGCCAGCAGCTGCGCGGCGGCGTCGAAACCCTGATGGGCGCGCTGGGCTTCGACATCAAGCTGGCCAGCAGCGAATCCCACCTGTGCTGCGGCTCGGCCGGTACCTACTCGGTGCTCAACCCCGAGATCGCGACGCAGTTGCGCGACCGCAAGCTCGGTCACCTCCAGGCCTCGGCGCCGGGGGTGATTGTGTCGGCCAACATCGGCTGCATCACGCATTTGCAAAGCGGCACCGCGACGCCGGTCAGGCACTGGGTCGAGCTGCTGGACGAGGCGTTGACAGCCACTGCATCGCTATCAAATAAATAGCTGCTTGCGCAGGTGGTGCAAGGCCTGGCGGCTGATTTGACCGTGGGTCAGGCACCGCCCAGGGCGTTGCGGTAACGCCGGCTGCAAGCCACCCGGCTGCCATCCTTCATGTGCAGGCGGGCGTCGCCGCTGTCCAGCGGCTCGATTTCGGCGACACGGTCCAGGTTGACGGCGAAACTGCGATGCACCTGGACAAAACGCGCCGGATCGAGCTGACCGAGGAAGTCCGCCAGGGTCGAGCGCAGCAGGTAGTCGTGGCCGTTGACGTGGATGCCCACATAGTTGCCCTGGGCCTGCAGCCATTCGATGTCCCTGGCGGCGATCAGGAATTCGCTGCGCAGTTTGCGTACCAGGAAGCGCTCCGGCCTGGCGGCGGTACCGGCCACCGGCGCGCTGCCTTCGGCGGCTTCGGGCGCATCCAGCACACGCGCCTCGCCCTGCAGGCGCAGCAGCAGCAGCCGGTAGCTGAACACCGCGCAGAGAATCAGCACATAACTGCGCACATCCTTGAGGTACTCATAGGCGAAGACGCTGTGCCAGGGGCCGACGGTGTAGCTGGCGCCCACCGCCGCATAGGCCGCCTTGCGCAGCGCCATCATCACCAGCACGTGGACGCCGCAAAACACCAGGGTGCCGGCCAGGTGCCAGGGCAGGTTGCGGCGCAGTGTGTCCCAGCGCAGCGGAAACTTCCGTTCGAAAGCGACCAGCGCCGGTATCAGCAGTCCCACCGTCAGGTTGCTGGACAGCTCCCAGACCAGGGGCTGGACGAAAGCCACGTCGCGCAAATCGATCCAGGCCGTGATGCTGTTGAACAACATGTGGATGGTCAGCACCAGCACCCAGAAGCCGGTTTCCGCCACGCGGCGCCAGGGCCGGTAGCGCTCCAGTCCCTGGGGTGAGGTTTCCATGGTGTCCGCCATGCCGCCAGTCTAGGGCAGGCCACGCCCATGCCTGCCGCTTCTCGTCCCCGCGGGCCGCCGCTGGTCACAAACGGTGCCCGCATCGCCCCAAAAGCCGCCCCCGGCGCCGCGTGCGGCCCAAAAATCGGCACATCTTGTAGCCCCGGAAACCGCCCATGAACCGCCGCCACTACATCGATGCCCTGCGCGCCCTGGCCTTTGGCCTGGTGATCGTTTACCACGTCGCCATGTATTACGTGGCCGACTGGCACTGGCATCTGAAGAGCCCGCATGCCGCAGAGTGGCTGCAAATGCCGATGCGCGCGCTGAACCTGTGGCGCATGGACCTGGTGTTCCTGATCTCCGGCGTGGCCCTCGGTTTTCTGCAGCGCGGCCAGGGCCGGCTGGCGCTGCTGCGCGCACGCAGCTGGCGCCTGTTGCTGCCGCTGGTTTTCGGCATGGCGGTGATCGTGCCCTTCCAGGCCTACGCGCAGGCCGTGGCCAACGGCAGCATCGCGCCGGGGTTAGGCGCCTTTCTGCTGCGTTATGCCGCAGGGGGTCCCTGGCCGCCGGGCGCGTTTGACGGCTCGGACTTCGGCGTGACCTGGAACCACCTCTGGTATTTGCCTTACCTGTGGCTGTACACGACGCTGCTGGTCCTGTTGTTGCCGCTGCTGGCGTCGGGCGCAGGCCGGCGTCTGCGCCTGGCTTTTGCCGGGCTGCGCGGGACGGCCCTGCTGATCGTGCCGGCCTTGCCGCTGATGCTGTGGTCCCTGACCCTGTGGCCGCATTTCCCGCCTACACATGACCTGATCGGTGACGGTTGGCTGCATGCGGTGTATTTCACACTCTTCCTGTACGGCTGGTGGATTGGGGTGGACGAACACTGGTGGGCCGAAGCGGCGCGGTTGCGCTGGCCGGCGCTCCGGATCACGCTGGCGCTGCTGGCGCTGTATCTGGGACTACGCGCGCTGCCGGCCGGTCTGGCGGTGCCGCGCCTGCTGTTGCGCCTGACGGCGGATGTCTATCTGTGGGCCGCGCTGCTGGCGATTCTCGGCTGGGGCCATGCCAGGCTGAACCGGCCCTGGCGCTGGCTGCCCTGGGCCCGAGCCTCGGTCTATCCCTGGTATGTGCTGCACCAGACCGTCATCATCGTGCTGGTGGTGTGGCTCGCGCCGCTGCGGCTGGGGCCCTGGCTGGAGCCCGTCCTGCTGGTGGCGGGCACGCTGCTGGCATGCGGTTCCCTGACAGCCCTTGTGCGCCGCACGGCCTGGTTGCGGCCCCTGTTCGGGCTGGATCGCAGCGCGGACGCGGCGAAGCTCAGGCCGCCAGCGCGGCTTCCACGTCCTTCGCCAGGTCGGCCGGCTTGTCGGTAGGCGCGTAACGCCGGATCACCTGACCGTCCTTGCCGACCAGGAACTTGGTGAAGTTCCACTTGATCGATTTGCTGCCCAGCAAGCCGGGCGCTTCTGCCGACAGCCATTTGTACAGCGGATGCGCGGCCGGGCCGTTGACGTCGATCTTTCCCATCATCGGGAAACTCACGCCGTAGTTGACCTGGCAAAACTCGGCGATCTCGCCGTCGGCGCCGGGGTCCTGCGAGCCGAACTGGTTGCAGGGGAAACCCAGCACCACCAGGCCCTTGCCGGTGTAGGCCTTGTGCAGTTCCTCGAGGCCGCCGAACTGCGGCGTGAAGCCGCACTTGCTGGCGGTGTTCACGATCAGCAAAACCTTGCCGCGGTAGTCGGACAGCGAGACGTCCTGGCCGTTGATCTGCTGGGCTTCGAAGTCGTAAATGCTGCTCATGGGGCCTCCTGGTTGGACCTGCCACTGTACGGCAGCTTTGCCAACAATGTGACAGCTATTTTTTCGGGGAGGGGGCCAGTGCTGCCAGGGCCGCTGCCAGCACGATCAGGCTGCCGCCCAGCAGGGTGCGCGGGCTGAATTCCGCCGCGCCCAGCAGCGCGGCCGAGGCGCTGGCAAACAGGATCTCGGTCAACATCACAAGCGCTGTGGTGGCGGCCGCCAGACGCGCCGCGCCGTATTGCAGCGCCATGTTGCCGACCAGGAAAGCCAGCGAGAGGCCCAGCGCCAGCGGGACCCAGGCGCTGCTCCACACCGGCGCAGCCACCATGCTGCTGGCGAGGCCCAGCAGGGCCGCCGCACTGGCCATGATCGCGCCGCCGCCGAACATGGCCGTCATGCGCGACGCGCTGGGTGTGTACTCCAGCCGGCGCAGCATCACATTGGTCGCGGCAAAACTCAGGCCGCCCATCAGCGCCAGCCAGTCGGCCGAATCTTTTGGCAGCGGCCAGGGCGAGCCGGGTTGCTTGAGCACAATCATCACGCCGGCCATGGCCAGCAGCAGGCGCAGCAGCGAAGCCGGCGTCGGCCGCTCACCCAGCAGTCCCCAGGCCAGCAGCACCGACCACGCCGGCATCAGGTAAAACAGCAGCACCACACGTACCACGTCGCCGACCGTGACCGCCCAGTTGAAGCCGACATTGGTCAGGCCCGCGGCCACGGCCAGCCACCACAGCTGCGGATGCTGTGCAAAGCCGCGCCAGGCGCCCGGGCGCCATGCCGTGATACAGGCCATGCAAAAAAAGTAGACCAGTGCGGTGGACCACAGCGGGTGCAGGCCCAGGGACTGCAGTTCGCGGAACGGCCACCAGGACACGCCCCAGACGAAAGCGTTGCAGACCAGGGCCCCTGCAGCCAGGGCGTTGGCGCGCGGGCTCATGATGCGATGCCGCGGCCGGAGTGAAAGCGGCCCGCAGGCGCACCAACCATCAGGTGGACCCCATCAGTGCGAATTGTCGCTGCGGGCGATGGTCAGCAGGTGCTCCACCTGCTCCCTGTGCTTGATGCAGTTGCTCTTGTGCCAGCGCTGGATCACCCACATGAAGCCCGCGACGACCACGCCGAAGGCGGTGATGGCGCCGAAGGCCGACAGGCCCATGCCGGTGGACAGGCTGTAGCCGGCGCCCAGCGCCAGGATGCAGGCCTGTTCGTTGAAGTTCTGCACCGCAATCGAGCGGCCCGCGCCCATCAGGTTGTGGCCGCGGTGCTGCAGCAGCGCGTTCATGGGCACCACCAGAAAGCCGCCCAGGCCGCCCAGCAAAATCAGGAAAGGGGCAGCGACCCAGACGTTGCTGATGAAGTTCATCAGGATCACCAGCAGGCCCATCGCGATGCCCAGCGGCATCACCAGGGTGGCGTGCTCCAGCCGCATGCGCATCGAGGCGAGGATGGCGCCGACCGCCGTGCCGATGGCCACCACACCAACCAGTGACGACGCCTGCGTGGTGCTGTAGCCGAGCGCGGCGGCGCTCCAGGCCAGCACGATGTAGCGCAGGTTGCCCGAGACGCCCCAGAACAGCGTGGTGGTCGCCAGCGAGATCTGCCCGAGCTTGTCGCGCCACAACGCGGCATTGCAGTTCCAGAAGTCCGGCAGCAATTCGAGCTTGTTGCGCGGCATGGCGCGCATCTCGACACCGGTGTGCGGGATGCGCGTGTTGAACCAGGCGGCCACCGCGTACAGGATGATCAGCGCGCAGATCGCCGCTTCGGGCGGCGTGTCGATGCCGGTGGCAATAATCGGGAAGTCGAAGGACAGCAGCAGGTGTGACACCGAATGGCCGACCAGCTGGCCGCCGAGCAGCACGCCGAGGATGATGGATGCGATCGTCAGGCCCTCGATCCAGCCGTTGGCCTTGACCAGTTGAGAGGCCGGCAGCAGTTCGGTCAGGATGCCGTATTTGGCCGGGGAGTAGGCGGCGGCGCCCAGGCCGACAATGGCATAGGCCAGCAGGGGGTGGGTGCCGAACAGCATCATCAGGCAGCCGATCACCTTGATGGCGTTGCTGATGAACATGACCTTGCCCTTGGGCTGCGCGTCGGCAAAGGCCCCGACAAAGGGCGCGAGCACTACATAAAACAGCGCAAACATCGGCACCAGCGCCGCCGGTTGCCATTTGGGCGCGCCGCTGGTCCTGAGCAACTCGACGGCGGCGACGAACAGCGCGTTGTCAGCCAGCGAGCTGAAAAACTGGGCCGCCATGATGGTGTAAAAACCGCGCTTCATTGAACTGTTTTGGTCACCATTGCGAATACATCATGAGGGCCGATGCCACAAGAAAAGTGAATGTCTCCTGAGGATCAAGGTTTATAGCACGCGGCAAGCTGGCAGAATCCGGAAATTGACCCCGCACACCCTGTGTTAACCCGCGTCGCCCTTCCCACCTTACCTCCAGGCTCGCCTCATGCCCCGCCCGATTCTTGCCACCATTCACACCGCCGCGCTACGCAACAACCTGGCGCGCGCGCGCGCCGCAGTCCCGGACGCCCGGGTCTGGGCGGTGGTCAAGGCCAACGCCTATGGCCACGGCATCGAAAGGGCATTTGAAGGCCTGCGCGGCGCCGACGGCTTCGCCCTGCTGGACCTGGAAGAGGCGCGGCGCATGCGCGCGCTGGACTGGCGCGGCCCCATCCTGCTGCTCGAGGGCTGTTTCGAATTGCGCGACCTCGAGCTGTGTTCGCGCCTGGGCCTGTGGCACACGGTGCACTGTGAGGAGCAGATCGACATGCTGGCCACGCACAAGACGCAGTTGCCGCATCGCGTGTTCCTGAAGATGAACTCGGGCATGAACCGGCTTGGCTTCACGCCCGAACGTTACCGCGCTGCCTGGACGCGGCTCAGCGCCCTGCCGCAGGTGGAAGAGATTTCACTGATGACCCATTTCAGCGATGCCGACGGTCCCAAAGGCATAGACGCGCAGTTGCGGGCTTTCGCGGCCGTCACACACGACCTGCCCGGCGAACGCAGCCTCAGCAACAGCGCTGCGGCGCTGCGCCACGGCGCGGCGATGGCCGAGCAATCGGACTGGGTGCGGCCCGGCATCGCGGTCTATGGCAGCTCGCCGGACTTTCCTGAACACTCCGCTGCCGACTGGGGCCTGCAGCCGACCATGACGCTGGCGTCAAAAATCATCGCCGTGCAGGAGCTGGTGGCCGGCGACACGGTGGGTTACGGTTCCAGCTTCAGCGCCGACGGCCCGCTGCGCATCGGTGTCGTGGCCTGCGGTTATGCCGACGGCTATCCGCGGCATTGCAGCACGGGCACGCCGATTCTGGTCAATGGCGTGCGCACCCGGCTGGTGGCGCGTGTCAGCATGGACATGCTCACGGTGGACCTGACGCCGGTGCCGGACGCCGGCATCGGCAGCGAGGTCACGCTGTGGGGCCAATCCTCCGGCGGCACCGTGTTGTCCATCGACGAGATTGCGCTGGCGGCCGGCACTGTGGGCTACGAGTTGATGTGCGCGCTGGCGCCGCGGGTACCGGTGGTGGTGGCGGACTAGTTTCCGGGCTAGTCATCCCCGACTTGATCCGGGATCCATTCCTGGCTGCTTCTACGGTTGGTAGCGGGTGCGCGTCCGTTGGCCGGGGGTTGCCCGGCGGCAAGTAACTTTCTTTTGCTTCGCCAAAAGAAAGTCACCAAGGAAAAGGCGACCCTGCTGTCTGCGACCCCTCCGCTTCGCTGCGGGGCAACCTGCGGTGCTCGGTCCAGCCGGGGTCGAGCTCGAACTCGCCTTCGGCTCAAACAATCGCTCGCCCTGATCCGTCTGGCCCTGCGCTCCTCGGCGCATACAGAAGGGTGGGGGGAGAAGCCAAATTCGGGGACAGAAATCCGGAGTCCTTGAAGCGCGCAGCGCTTCAAGGACGGGACTCCCCACAGACCGTCATGTTTGCACGAGAGAGCAGCGCACGCGGCCAAATGAGGTCCCCCTCCATCGCCCAGCGGGGCGAGGGAGGGGCTAGGGGAGGGAGTGGGGAGTTCAGTCCTGCTGTCGGTAGCAGAACGGGGTGCTCGGGCTTGCCAAGGCCTGCTGGCCGGGGGTTGCCCGGCGGCAACTCACTTTTCTTTGTCTCGCCAAAGAAAAGTAAGCAAAAGAAAGGCGACCCTGCTGTCTGCGTCCCTCCTTCGCTGACGCTGCGGAGGGCAACCTGCGGTGCTCGTCAAAAGCGGGGTCTTGCTCGAACTCGCTTCGCTCAGACAATCGCAAGCCCTGATCCGCTTTTGCCAGCGCTCCTCGGCGCATACAGAAGGGTGGGGAAGAGGAAGACAAACTCCAATACCGATACCGAACTCCCTCCGGAGTTCTTGAAGCGCGTAGCGCTTCAAGAACGGGAATCCCCACAGACCGTCATGTTTGCACGCGAGAGCAGCGCACGCGGCCACATGAAGTCCCCCTCTCTCGCCCAGCGGGGCGAGGGAGGGGCTAGGGGAGGGAGTGGGGAGTTAGCACCGGCTACGCAGGCGAACCGGAGACCTTGGCGATTGCCAACACGGGGGGCGCTTGCCAAGTTCAGCGCTTTCTCAGCCCCAGTACCATCACCGCCCCCACCACCAGCAGCGCCCCGGCCACCTGCACCGGCGCAATCGCCTGGCCCAGGATCAGCCAGGCCAGCACCAGCGCGAACACCGGCTCCACGTTCATGATGGCCGAGTTGCCGACCACGCCGAGTTTGGGCAGCACGGTGAACATGATGGTGAAAGCCGTGCCGTACAAAAAGGTCAACGCCGCCAGGCCGGCCCAGCCGACGGCTGCCTGCGGCAGGTGAAAGCCGCCCTGCGTCCCCACCATCGCCAGGGCGATCAGGCCGGCGATGGCCATGGTGGTGGCGGTGCGCACCCGGCCGTCCACGTCGGCGGTTTCCTGCTGGGTGATGACCAGCGCCAGCCCGAAGGTGCCGGCCGCCGCCAGCGCGAAGGCCACGCCCGCACCTATGCGTGCCCACTGGCCGGAAGCGCCCAGGCCCGAGGCGGCGCCGAACACGTCCAGCGCCAGCGCCAGCCCGAGCAGGATCACCGGCATGGCGATCAGCATGGCGCGCTCCGGTTTCTGCCGGTACACCACGGCGGCCCAGAGCGCGGTCCAGATCGGGTAGGTGTTGAAGGCCAGCAGCGCCAGCGCCACCGGCAGGCGTGCCACCGCTGAATACAGGCACAGGCTCTGGATGCCGATCAGCAGCCCGATCAGCGGCAACATGCGCTTGTGGCGGGCGCTGAAGCTGATACGCACACGCGCCACGGCCAGCAAGGCCACGATGACCAGGGTGGTGACGCCGCTGCGGAACACCACCGCGGTGGCGACATCGACGCCGTTGTTGAAGGCAATCCGCGCCGCGACATGGTTGGCGCCCATCATCAGGGCGATCAGCAGCAGCGTGGCGAAGGCAGTGCCGCTGATGGCTTTGGTGCTCGCCATCAGTACAGACCGTGGACGCGGGCGTGCAGCCGCGACAAACCGAGCAGCGCGTCGGTGAAGGGCGTCGGCACCCGGGTCAGCTCGCCCAGTTCCCTGACCACCGTGACCAGCGCGTCCAGCTCGACCGCCTTGCCGGCCTCCACGTCCTGCAGCATCGATGTCTTGAAGGCACCCAGCTTGAGTGTCACCGCATGCCGGTCCTCCGGCTGCTGGTCAATCGGGATGCCGATGCGCGCGCCTATGTCTTTGGCTTCGAGCATGACTTTCGAGATGAAATCCCGCACCAGCGGGTCGCCCAGGATCAGGTCGGTGGTCGCGCCGGTGAAGGCGCTGATCGGGTTGACCGTCATGTTGCCCCAGAGTTTGTACCAGCTGTCTTTCTGGATCTGTTCCGAGACCGCGACCTCGTGGCCGGCGCGCTCCAGCAGCGCCGCCAGCGCCAGCACCCGCACGGTTTTTTCGCCCGAGGGCTCGCCGATGATGAGCTTGTTGCCGAAGTGGTTCTTCACAAACCCGGGGCTGTTCAGCGAGCAGCTCGCATGCACCACGCAGCCGATGATGTGTTTCGCGGGAATCGCGCGGGCGATCGCGCCGTCCGGATCCACGGCTTTGAGACGCGTGCCGGCGTACTGCGCGCCGAAGCCTTCAAAAAACCACCAGGGCACGCCGTTCATGGCGGTCAGCACCACGGTGTCGGGGCCGATCAGCGGCGCGATCGCTTGCGCGACTTCGGCCATCGCCGGCGCCTTGACCGCGATGATCACCAGGTCCTGCACGCCCAGCGCGGCGGGATCGGCACTGGTCTTCACCTGCACGGACGCGACAGCATCGCCGGTTTGCAGCCGCAGGCCATGTTGCTGCAGCGTCGTCAGGGTCGCGCCGCGCGCCACCACGCTGACGTTGCAGCCGGCCTGCGCCAGCTTCACACCCATCCATCCGCCGATCGCACCGGCGCCATAGATACAAACTTTCTTGATGATCAAATCGGCCTCCAGCCCTTGTGCGGTTTGCGTAGCGTGCTCTACTTTTTATAGCTGTCGTCGATCCGGTCGACCTGCCGCACCAGCGCATCGAAAACATCCTGGCCGGCGCCGAACTGCGCGTCGAACTGGAAGGAATCATGCGTGGTTTTTTTCGCCACGGCTTCCGGCACGGCAATCGCCGGGCCCATGGCCGCCTGCGCCAGCTGGATGTCACAGGCGCGCTGCAGTGTCCACAGCCGCACAAAACACAGCGGCAAGGTCGGCGCCCAGGCCAGCAGGCCGTGGTTGCGCAGGATCACCACCGGCTTGTCGCCCATGTTTTTCAGCAGGCGCGGCGCTTCGTCGGCATGGATGGTGATGCCTTCGAAGTCGTGATAGGCCACCAGGCCGTGCAGCTGCGCCGAATAAAAATTGTTCTGCGCCAGGCCGCCCTGGGTGCAGGCGACCGCCAGGCCGGCGGTGGTGTGGGTGTGCATCACGCAATGCGCATCCGGCAGGCCGTCGTGGATGGCCGCATGCACCGTGAAGCCGGCCGGATTCACCGGCCAGGGGTTGTTGTCCAGCTTCCTGCCCTGCAGGTCGATCTTGAGCAGGTTGCTGGCCGTGACCTCCGAATAGTGCAGGCCGAAGGGGTTGATCAGGAACTGTTTGTCGCCGCCGGTCACGCTGTCCGGCAGGCGCACCGTGATGTGGTTGTAAATCATCTCGGTCCAGCCCAGCATCGCGAACACGCGGTAACAGGCGGCCAGTTGCAGGCGCGCCGCCCATTCCTCGGGGTGTTTGGCGGCGGACGGTGGATTCAGGACAGCGTTCATGGGTCAGGCTCCGGGTCGGGTGGGCTCAGTAGGTCTTGCCGGCAGGCGCGACGCTGACACCGGTCTTGAAAGTTGCGGCCAGCGCGCTGGTGTGGCGCACCAGCAGGTTGGTGTCCAGGCCGACGGCGACAAATGTGCAGCCGAGGGCGATGTAGTGGCGCGCCAGCTTCTCGTCGGTGGTCAGGATGCCGGCCGCCTTGCCGGCTTTCAGGATGCGCGCGATCGCCGACTCGATGGCCGCCTGCACGTCCGGGTGGCCGGGCTTGCCCACATGGCCCAGCGAGGCCGACAGGTCGGCCGGGCCGATGAATACGCCATCCACACCGTCCACGGCGGCAATCGCGTCCAGGTTGTCGAGCGCGGTTTGCGTCTCGGCCTGCACCAGCAGGCAGACCTGCGCATTGGCCTCGTGCGCGTAGTTGGGGATGCGGCCCCAGCGCGAGGCGCGCGCGCCGGCCATGCCGCGTATGCCGCCTATGTCCCGGCCCTCGGCGTCGTATTGCGGGTAACGCGTGGCACGCACCAGCGCCGCGGCCTGCCCGGCGGTGTCGACCATGGGCACCAGCAAGGTCTGGACGCCGATATCCAGGTACTGCTTGATCAGCGCCTCGCCGACATGGCCGTGGCCCATGGGCACACGCGCGATAGCGTGCGAAGGATAGGCGGCCACCACCTGCAGTTGCGCCAGGATGCTGCGCACGTCGTTGGGTGCATGTTCGCCGTCCAGCAGCAGCCAGTCGAAACCGGCGCCGGCGCAGATTTCGGTGCTGTAGGCATCGGCCAGGCTGACCCACAGGCCGATCTGTGTGTTTTTGGCGGCGATGGCCTGCTTGAAGGTGTTGATGGGGTTTTGCATGTGGCTTGTCTATTGATTTACACAAAAGAAAATTCGAAACGGCCCAGCGGCCCGTAGTCGGCGTCGAACTGATCGCCGGCTTTGGCTGCCACGGGCCGGGTGAAGGAGCCGGCCAGCACCACCTCGCCGGCCTCCAGGCATTCGCCCCAGGGCGCGAGTTTCATGGCCAGCCAGGCCACACCGATGGCCGGGTGGCCCTGCACGCCGGCAGCCAGGCCGGTCTCTTCGACCACGCCGTTTTGCCGCAGGATGGCGCCGACCCAGGGCAGGTCCACCCCGTGCGGCGAGACCTGCCGGCCGCCCAGGATGATGCCGGCGTTGGCGGCATTGTCGGAGATGGTGTCGTAGACCTTGCGCGGCGCCTTGGTGTGGCGGTCGAATTGTTCAATGCGCGCGTCGATGATCTCTATCGCCGGTTGCACGTAGTCGGTGGCGTCCAGCACATCGGCTGTGGTGATGTCGGTGCCCTCCAGCCTGCGCTTCAGAACAAAGGCCAGTTCGACCTCGACACGCGGCGCGATAAACCGTGAAGACGGAACGTCGCCGGGCTCGAAAAACATGTCGTCCAGCAAGGTGCCGTAGTCGGGTTCGGCGATCTGGCTGGAGATCTGCATGGCGCGCGAGGTCAGGCCGATCTTGTGGCCGCGGGCGACACGTCCCTCGGCGATTTTCATCTGCACCCAGGCGCGCGAGATGGCGTAGCCGTCTTCAATCGTCATGTCCGGAAAGCGTTTGGAAAAATGCCCGAGCTGCACACGGGCTTTTTCGGCCCGGTCCAGTTCGGCGGCGAGCTGCTTTATCAGTTCCTTGCTGAACATCGGGACTCAGGCCTTGTTGAAAAGAGGATGCAGGCTGCTGTGCTTGCCGTCATAGACCTGGCCGGGACTTTCGTCGATCTGCAGGGTCAAACCGACGGCGCGCCGCTCGAAGAGTGTGCCGAAATACTCTCTGGCGCCCGCCAGCAGCGCGTCGCCAGCTCTTTTTTTTGTAGCATCCGAGCGGCCGGCGGCCATCCGCAGGTTCAGGTAGATGAAGCCGTAGTCCGCCTTGCCGTCGGCCACCGCGTAATGTGCCGCAGGGTAGGCCAGCACCCGGGTGCCGCCGGTCGGGAAGACCTGTTTCCCGTCATCGTCGCGCACCGCCAGCATGATGTCGGCCAGCTTGCGGCACAGCGCCGTCATGTCGGCCTGCGGCTCCAGGTTGGGTGTGTAGAGGATGACGAGGTGGGGCATGGTGTTTACAAGCGGGAGATGGCCTGGTAGCCGCGCGCGGAAGAGGCCTGCGCAGCGGGAATCGCGGCGCCGGTTTGCGGCGTGACCGGGAACACCGCGTTGATCTGCCCGGTGCCCGAAGCGCCGAAATAGGGCGTGATGACCTCGGCCTGGCCGTCGTAGTCCGACCAGCCCAGGGCGCCCAGCAGCATGGCGGTGTCGTGCATGAAACCTTCCCCATGGCCCTTGGCCGCGTATTCGGGCAACATCGCGCAAAACGCTTTCCAGTCGCCGCGCTGCCACATGCGCACCACCTCATGGTCCAGCGTTTCGAGAAAAGGGCTCCAGATCCTGAACGCGTAGTCGGGGGCCAGTCCGTTCTGCGCAAAGCGGTGCGACAGCGAGCCGCTCGCAAAAAAAGCCACGGTGCCTTCGTACTCGTCCTCGATCGCGCGGCGCATGGCCCAGCCCAGACGGGCGCTGTCGTTCAGGTAATGCGCCTGGCACAGCGCCGAGACCGACACCACCCGGTAGTGCTGGTCGGCGTTCATGTAACGCATGGGTACCAGCGTGCCGTATTCCGGACTCAAGGAGGTCGCGTCGTGCGCCAGGGTTTCCACGCCCTGCGCATTGCAGGCTTTGGCCAGCAACTGGCCCAGCGCCGGGTTGCCCGGAAACTCGAAATCCATGTTGCTGATGAAGTGCGGCAGTTCGTTGCTGGTGTACCGGCCCTTGAAGTGTGGCGCGCAGTTGACGTGGTAGTTGGCATTGACCAGCCAGTGCGTGTCGAATACCACAAGGGTGTCCACGCCGAGGGCGCGGCAACGCCTGTCGATGTCCAGGTGGCCGTTGATCGCATCCTGCCGTGTGCCCTTGCGCGGCCCGTCCAGCTCGCTGAGGTACATCGAGGGCACGTGGGTGATCTTGGCGGCGAGAGCGAGCTTACCCATGGCGAGTCCTCAGGCTGTGACGCCCTCCCCCCGAGGGGAGGGATGGGGAGGGGGACGTCTCATGAACCCCAAGAGGGAGCGCATTCATGCGTTTCCCCAATGCGGGATGTGATGCGACCCGAGCGACACCGCCACATTCTTCGGCTCGCAGAACACTTCGTAACTCCAGGTGCCGCCCTCGCGTCCCGTGCCCGACGCCTTGGTGCCGCCGAACGGCTGGCGCAGATCCCGCACGTTCTGGCTGTTGACGAAACACATGCCGGCTTCGACGGCGGCGGCCACCCGGTGCGCCTTGCCGATGTTTTCGGTCCAGACATAACTCGACAAACCGTAGGCCGTGTCGTTGGCCAGGCGGATCGCCTCGGCCTCGTCTTTGAACGGAATCAGGCAGGCGACCGGGCCGAAAATTTCTTCCTGCGCGATACGCATGCGGTTGTCCACATCGGCAAACACGGTGGGCAGCACGTAATTGCCTTTTTTCACCCGCTCCGGCAGGTCGGGTGTGCCGAGGCCGCCGCACAACAGGGTCGCGCCTTCCTTCGGGCCGAGCTCAATGTAGCTGCGTACCTTGGCCAGGTGGCCCTGCGAAATCATGGGGCCGATGGTGGTGGTCGCATCGAGCGGGTCACCGACCTTGATGCGTTGGGCGCGTTCGACAAACTTTGCGACGAAATCCGCATAGATGGATTGCTGCACCAGGATGCGGCTGCCCGCGGTGCAGCGCTCGCCGTTGTTGCTGAAGATCATGAAGATCGCGGCGTCGAGCGCGCGTTCCAGGTTCGCGTCATCAAAAATCACAAACGGTGACTTGCCGCCCAGTTCCATGCTGAACTTTTTCAGGCCCGCGGCCTGCACGATGCGGTTGCCGGTGGCAGTCGATCCGGTGAACGAGATGGCCCGCACGTCGGGGTGGCGGCACAGCGGCTCGCCCGCGTCCTTGCCGTAGCCGTGCACGATGTTGAGCACGCCGGGTGGGATGCCGGCTTCGAGGGCCAGTTCGCCGAGACGCGCCGCCGTCATCGGCGAGAGCTCGCTCATCTTGAGCACCGCGGTGTTGCCGAAGGCCAGGCAGGGCGCCACCTTCCAGGTGGCTGTCATGAAGGGCACGTTCCAGGGCGAGATCAGCGCGCAGACGCCGGTCGGGTGGTACAGCGTGTAATTCAAATGGGTTTCGGTCGGGTAGCTGTGGCCGTCGACCCGGGTGCACATCTCGGCGAAGTAATAAAAATTGTCGGCCGCGCGCGGGATCAGCTGTTTGCCGGTCTGGGCGATCACCTGGCCGCAATCGTTGGTTTCGGTTTGCGCAATCTCCGGCACATGGGCGGCGATCAGGTCGCCGAGCTTGCGGATGATTTTTGCGCGTGCCGGCGCGGCCAGGCCGGCCCACTTCGGAAAGGCCTCTTTCGCCGCGGCGACGGCGGCGTTGACCTCGGACTCGCCGCCCGAGGCGACCTCGGCCAGCACCTCCTGCGTGGCCGGGTTGACGGTCTCGAAATAACTGCGGCCGGTGACGGACCCGCCGTTGATGAGGTGATCAATTCTGGTCATGTGTTTTCAATCGTGTTGACAAGTTCGCCGAGGCCCTCGATGCGGGTGACGATGACATCGCCGGGGCGGCAATCGACCACGCCGTCGGGTGTGCCGGTGAGGATCAGGTCACCGGGTTGCAAGGTCATGAAGCTGCTGAAGTACTCGATCAGGAAGTCCACGCTGAAAATCATGTCGCGGGTGTTGCCTGACTGTGTGACTTTCCCGTTGACCGTGGTCTGTAACGCCAGCGCCATCGGGTCGGGGATGTCCGCGGCATCCACCAGCCAAGGCCCCAGCGGCGTGCAGGTGGCGCGGTTTTTCACGCGCAAATTCGGGCGGTACCAGTTTTCCAGGTAATCGCGGATCGCGTAGTCATTGGCAATCGTGTAGCCGGCGATGAAGTCGCGCGCGTCATCACGCTTCACGTTTTTGGCGGTCTTGCCCACCACAATCGTCAGCTCGCATTCGTAATGCATGAACTGCACATTGGCTGGCCGGCGGGTCAACTGTCGATGGCCGGTCAGCGTGCTTTCGCCCTTGATGAAGACCAGCGGTTCGTCGGGTGCCTTGAATTCCAGTTCTTTCGCATGGTCGGCGTAATTCAGGCCCAGTGCGAGGATGGTGCGCGGGCGCGGCGTGGGCGCCAGCGGCGGCAACCATGTCACGGCGTCCTGGGCGACGAGCTGCCCGTTGTCCAGCAGCAACTGGCCGTCGCGTTCTGTGGCGCTGTGCACCGCGCCGCCGTGCATCACCCGAGCATGTTTCATGATGATGTGGCTCCCACGCTCCGCACTGTCGTGTCGTCGCTGCCCCCCGAGGGGGCGCTCGCGCCCTGGGGCGGCCCGGCGACGCGCTTACTCATGGTTGCTCCAGTTCAATCACCTTGTCGAGCAAGTCATAAAGCTGTGACAGGTTGTCCTTGCCCAGCGATTGCTCCATCCAGGCGTAGTGCGCTTCTATGGCTGTCGACAGGGTGCTGACCAGTTGAGCCCCCTTTTCGGTGGCTTCGATGACGGTGCGGCGCTGGTCGGCCGCATCGCGCGCGCGGCGGATCAGGCCGTCGCGTTCCATGCGGTTCAGCACGCCGGTCAGGCTGGGACCGAGGATGAAGGCCTCGCGCGCCACCTTGCCGGTTTCGACCACACCGTGTTCGCCCAGCACCCTGAGTACCCGCCATTGCTGGTCGCTCAGCGCATGTTCGCGCAGTTGTGGCCGCGTATGCGCCATGACCGACTCGCGCGCCTGCAGCAGCAGCCGGGGCAAATTGCGGTGAATAAACGGGGTGGTCATCTGAGGTCGGCGATTTATTTAACATGTTAAATGAAAATGCGCAGCACCGCCTATGTGGTCGCGCCCGGAATTACCCGTACTGTTTATAAATACAGTAATATCCAGCATGGCCAAAGACAAGACGATTTACAGCTGCACCGAATGTGGTGGCAGCAACCCCAAGTGGCTGGGCAAATGCCCGCATTGCGGCGCCTGGAACACGCTGATCGAATCGGCCGCGGAAAGCACCTCCCCGGTCAAAAACCGTTTTGCCTCGCTCGCCAAACCCTCGGAAGTCGCCACCCTCGCCGACATCGAGGCCACCGACATGGCACGCACGCCCACCGGCCACGAGGAACTGGACCGGGTGCTGGGTGGCGGCATCGTGGAGGGCGGTGTGGTGCTGATTGGCGGTGACCCGGGCATCGGCAAGTCCACGCTGCTGCTGCAGGCCCTTGATTCGCTGCAGCGCGCCGGGCTGGACACGCTTTACGTCACCGGTGAGGAAAGCGGCGCCCAGGTGGCGCTGCGCTCCCGCCGCCTCGGGCTGGACGGTTCCCAGGTCAAGGTGCTGGCGGAAATCCAGCTCGAAAAAATATTGGCCACGCTGGACGCCACCCAACCCGCGGTGGCGGTGATCGACTCGATCCAGACCGTGTATTCAGACCAACTCACCTCCGCGCCGGGTTCGGTGGCCCAGGTGCGCGAATGTGCGGCCCACCTGACACGCGCAGCCAAGGCCAGCGGCGTTTGCATCATCCTGGTCGGCCATGTCACCAAGGAAGGCGCGCTGGCCGGCCCGCGCGTGCTGGAGCACATGGTCGACACCGTGCTGTATTTCGAGGGCGACACCCATTCGAGTTTCCGCCTGGTGCGCGCGATCAAGAACCGCTTTGGCGCGGTCAACGAGATTGGTGTGTTCGCCATGACCGAAAAAGGCCTGAAGGGCGTGACCAACCCCAGCGCCATCTTTTTGAGCCAGCACAGCGAGCCGGTGCCCGGCAGTTGTGTGCTGGTCACGCTGGAAGGCACGCGGCCCATGCTGGTCGAGATCCAGGCACTGGTCGACAGCGGCGGCCCGAGTCCGCGCCGCCTGTCGGTGGGCCTGGACCGCGACCGCCTGGCGATGCTGCTGGCGGTGCTGCACCGCCATGCCGGCATCGCCTGCATGGACCAGGACGTGTTTGTCAATGCGGTCGGTGGCGTGCGCATCAGCGAACCGGCAGCCGACCTGTCGGTGATGCTGGCCATCACCTCCAGCCTGCGCGGCAAGCCCCTGCCCAAGGGTTTCATCGCTTTCGGCGAAGTCGGCCTGGCCGGCGAGGTGCGCCCCGCGCCGCGCGGCCAGGAGCGCCTGAAGGAGGCGGCCAAGCTGGGCTTCAGCGTGGCCGTGGTGCCCAAGGCGAATGCGCCCAAAAAGCCCATCGAGGGCCTGACCATCCATGCGGTCGAGCGGGTCGAGCAGGCGATCGACCTGGTGCGCAGCCTGGCCTGAACCACCGGGAAGGGTGATTGCGGTACAAACACTGCATGAAACTCGCGGTCATTTCCGACATCCACGGCAATTTGCTGGCGCTGCAAGCGGTGCTGGCCGACATTGCGCGGCAGGGCGTGGACCAGACCGTCAATCTGGGCGACATCCTGAGCGGCCCGCTGCAGGTGGCCGAGACCGCCGATCTGCTGATGGCGCAGGACTTTCCGACCATACGCGGCAACCATGAGCGGCAGTTGCTGGCGCTGCTGGGGCAGCCTGCGGACAGGCTGGACCCGCTCACCAGCGATGCTTATGCGGCGACCCAGCTGTCGCCGGCCCACGCAGAATGGCTGGCCTCGCTGCCGGCGTCCATGGCCTTGAATGACGAGGTCTGGTTGTGCCACGGCACGCCGGGCAGCGACCTGCAGTACTGGCTGGAAACCGTGGTGCCGGGGTTCGAGCAGGGACAGGGTCCGGGCGTGCGCGCCGCGAGCGCCGCCGAGGTGGCCGAGCGGCTGGGCGACGCCGTCACCCACCCGGTGGTGCTGTGCGGCCACACCCATGTGCCGCGGGTCGCGCAGTGCCAGGGTCCGCAGGGCCCGGTGCTGATCGTGAACCCCGGCAGCGTGGGCCTGCAGGCTTATGCCGATGCGCACCCCTGGCCGCACGTGGTCGAGAACGGCGCGCCACATGCGCGTTACGCCTTGCTGCAGTCAGACGCCGCCGGATGGCAGGTGTCGCTGCGCGCCGTGCCCTACGACCATAGGGCGCAGTCGCGGGTGGCCGCGCGCAACGGTCGCTCCGACTGGGCCCATGCGCTGGCCACCGGCTTCATGCCGGGCCGGATCTGAACCCCCTGAATGGCTCTTGTCGCTATAAAAATAATAGCTGCTTACGCTTGTTTAACAAGGGCTGGAGCACGAAAAGGCTTGTGAATTGCAGGGTGGCGACGGGCTGGCCGGTCCGGCTACGCAGTGTCCGCAGCAGGCGCGCGCCCGCGGCTGCGAAAATGGCGCCATGAACTTCCAGAAAATTCTTGTCCCGATCGCCGGTGTGGCGGTGGTGCTGCTGGCCTACCGCGGCTTCGGCTGGGCCGGCGTGGCCGCTGCCGTGGGCGGCCTGCTGATGTGGGTCTTGCTGCATTTCACGCGCATGATGCAGGTGCTCCGGCGCGCCGCCGACCAGCCCATCGGTTATGTCGCCAGCGCCGTCATGCTCAATGCCAAGCTCAAGCCCGGGCTGACCTTGCTGCATGTGGTGGCCATGACGCGCTCGCTGGGCGCGCTGCGTTCCCCCAAAAACGAGCAGCCCGAAATTTTTGTCTGGACCGACACCGCCGGCTCCTCGGTGACTTGCACCTTCGCCGACGGCAAGCTGCGCCATTACGAGCTGTTCCGGCCCGCGCAGCCGGAGCAGGAGGCGGCGCCTGCCCTGCCGGCGGCCGGCGATTCCGGCCAGGCGCCGCCCGCCCCGTAAAATCAGGCTTTCCGGGTCTGCCGCAAGCGGCGGCCTGCCCGCGGCTTACAGAACCACCCACAGAGGATTCGCACCATGTCCCCCCTTCCCCCTTCGATGGCAGACCGTGACGGCAAAATCTGGATGGACGGCCAGATGGTCGACTGGCGCGACGCCAAGATCCATGTCCTGAGCCACACCCTGCATTACGGCTGCGGCGCGTTCGAAGGCGTGCGCGCCTACAACACGGCCGATGGCACCGCCATCTTCCGGCTGGAGGAACACACCGAACGCCTGTTCAACAGCGCCAAGATCCTGCGCATGAAAATCCCCTTCAGCATGGAGGAGGTGATGGAGGCGCAAAAAGCCGTGGTGCGCGAGAACAAGCTGGAAAGCTGCTACCTGCGCCCGCTGACCTGGATCGGTTCGCAAAAACTCGGCGTCTCGCCCAAGGGCAACACCATCCACCTGATGGTCGCCGCCTGGGCCTGGGGGGCTTACCTCGGCGAAGAGGGCATGCGCCGCGGCATCCGCGTCAAGACCTCGAGCTACACCCGCCACCACGTCAACATCACCATGACGCAGGCCAAGGCGGTCAGCAACTACACCAACTCCATCCTCGCCAACATGGAAGCGCTGGACGACGGCTACGATGAAGCGCTGCTGCTCGACGCCTCGGGTTTTGTCAGCGAAGGCGCGGGCGAGAACATCTTCGTGATCAAGGGCGGCGTGGTCTACACCCCCGACCTGTCGGCCGGCGCGCTCAACGGCATCACGCGCAACACCATCGTGCACATCTGCAAGGACCTGGGCCTGGAGCTGGTCCAGAAGCGCATCACCCGCGACGAGGTCTACATCGCCGACGAGGCCTTCTTCACCGGCACCGCCGCCGAAGTCACGCCGATTCGCGAACTCGACCGCATCGAGATCGGCGCCGGATCGCGCGGCCCCATCACCGAAAAAATCCAGAGCGCGTTTTTTGACATCGTCAACGGACGCAACCCGAAATATTCCCACTGGCTTGCCAAGGTCTGACCATGACTACCTCCTTCACTGTTGAATTGCTGGCCAAAGACCTGAACCCGCAAGGCGGCGTGTTCTGCCCCAGCCCCAAGGCCGAGATGGCCGTGTGGAACAGCCACCCCAAGGTCTACCTCGATGTGGCGCGCACCGGCCAGGCCAAGTGCCCATATTGCGGCACGCTGTACAAGCTGAAAGACGGCGAGCACTTCGGCGCGGGCCACTGACCTGGCCGTTGGGGCTGAGCCTGTCGAAGCCTTCTTCAGACATCGCAGTTTGCAAACACCCTTCGACAAGTTCAGGGCGCACGGAAGCCATGTCAGATAACTCGCACCGTTCCCTCGTCATCGCGCCACAGTGGATTGGCGACGCGGTCATGACCGAGCCGCTGCTGCGGCGCCTGCACGCGCGCGGCGAGCAACTCACGGTCGGCGCGCTGCCCTGGGTGGCGCCGGTGTACCGCGCCATGCCGCAGGTGCACGCGGTCATCGAGTTCCCGTTTGCCCACGGCGGCCTGCAACTGAAGGCGCGACGCGCGCTCGCCAAAAACATCGCCGGCCAGTTCGATACGGCCTACGTGCTGCCCAACTCGCTCAAAAGTGCCTTGCTGCCGCTGCTCGCCGGCATTCCCCAACGTATCGGCTATCTCGGCGAGGCGCGTATCGGCCTGCTGACGCACCGCCTGAAAAATCCGGCCAAAGGCCAGCGCCCGCCCATGGTGGCGTTTTATTCCGCCCTCAGCGGGGATACCGACCTGGCGGGCGACAGGCCCGTGCTGCAGATGCCGGACGGCGAGATAGCACGGTCACTGGCAGAACTCGGCCTGCAGCGCGGCGCTTTTGTGGTGTTCGCCCCGGGCGCCGAATACGGCCCGGCCAAACGCTGGCCGGCCGCGCATTTTTCGGCGCTGGCCCGCAGCCTGGATCTGCCTGTGGTGCTACTCGGCTCCGGCAAGGAGGCAGCCTTATGCGAAGAAATTGCTGCCCCGGTCAATGCCCTGCAACCGGGGCGATGCCTCAACTTCGCCGGCAAAACCACGCTGGTGCAGGCCCTGTGCGCCATCGCCGCCGCCCGCCATGTCGTCAGCAACGATTCAGGCCTGATGCATGTGGCGGCGGCTTTCGGTGTGCCGCAGGTCGCGATTTTCGGCTCGTCCAGCCCGCTGCACACGCCGCCGCTGAGTGAACGCGCCGCCGTGTTGTGGCTGAAGAACGATACGGACTATCAGCCGCCGCTGGACTGCGCGCCCTGTTTCGAGCGCGAATGCCCGCTGGGCCACACCCGCTGCCTGAACGACATCCGTCCGGCCCGGGTGCTGGCGGCGCTGTCCGGTACCGCAATCTGGAAGTAGCGAAACAAAATGAAAGTGATGGACGCGCTTTCGTGTTTCGATATTTTCGGGGTGCGGTACTAGGCCGGGAAGGCGTCCAGCGCGCTGAAGCCGGCCTGCGGCTGGCCCGGCGTACGCGCCACATTCATGACCCAGCAGACCATCGCGAAGTAACCGGCCAGCGTCGTCAGTTCCACCACGCCCTGTTCCCCGAAAATGTCCAGCGCTGCGGCATAGGACGCATCACACACCCCGTGATGGGCCAGCAACTCGGTCACGAAGTCGATCGCGGCGGCCTCGTCGGCGGCCGCGCTGTGCGGGTACCGGCCGACCTCGACCGCATCCAGCACCGCCTGCGCGACGCCGGCCTGGAGCGCCAGCGGCGCATGGACCAGCCACTCGAACTGGTTGCTGAGCTGGCGCGCCACCAGGCACATCGCCAGTTCACGGATGCGAACTTCCAGCAGGCAGTCAAAGCGCAGGTATTCACCGACCTTGGCGACCCGCGCCATCAGTTCGGGGCTGCGCAGCAGCGGAATAAAGGGCCCCAGCACGGCCTTGCGCGGACCCGCGATCAGCTCGTCGGCCGACGCGCGCTGTGCCGGTGTCATGGCTTGCGCGGCCATCATCGGCAGGCGCTGCTGCGGGGTGGACGAAAAGCCCTGGCTGACGGGCGCGGGCGGGGTGCTTGGACTCACGGTGAACTCCTGCAGGCGAGTGGCTGAGGGGACCGATGGTAACGCGGTGCCATCAGGGACCAGCCCAAAAAAAAGCCACCTTGCGGTGGCTTTCAAAGTCCTCTTTCGAGAACGTCGTTGAGATCCGTTCGGTTCGGTCTGTTGGTCGACCTGCTTCCCCGCTTTTTTGCCTTGTTTTTGAATCCCCGATGTTGTCACAGCAACTTCTTGACTGTAGGGGCGGGGCTGCTTTTGCGGCATCCCCCAAATAGGGGAGAGCTGTCGCTTTCAGCATGAAAATCCGCTGAAATCCGGATTTATTTCACGCTGGCGGCTTGCCGGCTGCAGCGTCCTTGAGCCCGTCCAGAAATTTGGCAGCATCGCCAGCCGCGCCCGCGGGGTCAACCGGCGGGGTCGCACCCTTGACCAGCTCTTCCAGGCCCGGCTTGGGCAGGTCGACCAGCGGGTTAGCTGCGCCGGCCGGTTTCGCCGAAGCCGCCTGGTCGAGCGCATCCTGGAGCTGCCGTGCGCGTCCCAAGGCTTCGCTGTCGATGGCGGGCCTGGCGGGCTCTGGCGAAGTGCCCGGTGCGCCCGCAGCGCGCGGGCTGGCGGCGCTGGCGGGACCGGGGGGGCGGTCCGGGGCTGGAGGCGTTTGCGGCATTCCGTCGACTGGTGCGGCACCCCCGGGCGGGGTGGTGGGCGACTGCACCGATGCGGGGGTGGCGGATGGGTCTGTTTCCGGCAGGGTGAGTGATTTTTGATCCGCAGCGGACGCGTCTGGCAGGGGCTGCCCCGCTGTTTCGGGAAGGGACGGCTTGCCGCCGGATTGACCGGCAGCCGCGTCTGCGGCCTGAGCATCGCCGTCCGGCACAGCGTCGCCGGCCTCGGGCGGCGATTCCATCTCCTGCGCGGGGGGCTGCGCGCCTGCGGCTTCTGGCTGCGTCGCAGCAGGGCTGTCTGCGCCAGCATCCGGGGGCTTGTCTTGCGGTCCGTCCGCGCCTGGTGCCGGGCTCGTGCTGTCGCCCGGGCTGGCCGGCGCGCCGCCTGCATCACCTGTCGCTGCAGCTGCACCGGACGCGCGGGCCGGTGAGCCCGGCGCTGCGCTGCCGCCGGCGCCGGAACTGCCCGCTGGCGCGGCTGCCTTGGCGCCGCTGCCCGCCGGGTCGGCGGCGTCCGTTGCCGCTGCGGGTTTGGGGGGAGGTTTGGACGCTTTGGTCTCGCCGCCCTGGTTGACCACCTCGGCGTCCACCATGGCTTCGGCACTCACCACATCGGCGCGCGCGACTTCGGTTTGCGCCTTGGCGTTCTCCACCTCGGCCATGGCTTTGTCGATCTGCGCCTGGCCCTGGTCGCGGCGCTGCTCGACCTCGGCCCTGGCCTCGGCGGTGCGCTCCGCCATCTCCTGCGACGCCTGCTGGACCTGGGCCCGCAGTGCGTCGACTTCGGCTGCCACCGAGGCCAGTTCGCGGTCCATTTTTTCCTGTTCTTCGCGCGCGGCGTCGCCGGGCGGTGCCACCGCTGCCAGCGCGTCCTGCAGCAGGGTGGCCAGCGACTGGCTGGCGGCAGCGAGTTTTTCCTGTTCGGCGGCCATGGCCTGGCTGGCTTGCTCCGCTTGCGCCAGCGCATCGTCACGCGCGGCTGCCAGCGCCTGCTGCATCGGCTGCACCGCGCTCAGCAGCAGGGCCATCATGGCCGAGGTGGCCGCGGGCTGGCGCGTGGCGCTGTCGCCGGCGGCCTCAAATTTGTCGCGCAGGGCGGCGGTGCTGTCGGCTGCGCTTTGGGCCTGGTCCTGGGCCTGTTGCAGGGCCGCCTGGACGTCCGACTGAAAGCGCTCGAGCTGGCTGCCCAGCCCGCCGGCGCCGTCGCTGGCGGCGCGTGCGGCGTCCTGCGCCTTGGCGGCCAGGCTGCGTGCATCACCACTGGCTGTGTCGAAGCTGGCGGCCATGCCCGACAAGGCCTGGCCGGCTACTGCCGTCTCCGCGGACGCCGATTGCACCGCCTGCTGCGCCTTGCCGATCAGGGCATCGGCCTGAGCCAGCATGTCGTCGAGCACCTGGCGCGCCTTGCCGATCTGGGTGGCCATCTGCGCCTTGAGATCTTCCATCAGCGCCATCAGCCTGGCCCGCGGCTGCGCGATCTGCTCTTTGAGTGCCGCCATGCGGCTGCGCAGCGCCTCGACCTTTTCCTTGAGCTGGTCCACCGGCGGCTGCATGGCGGCCTGCACATCGCCGATGGCCTGCACCACCCGGGCTTCGGCGCTTTCGACCTGAGCGCGCACCGGCGCCACGAAGCGGCCCTTGAAGCCCAGCACCTGCGCATGCACGGCATTGACTTTTTCGCGCGGCTGGGCGGCGGCGAGAAAGCTGTCGCGCGCCTCGCGCACCTGCGCCACCAGCTTGTCCGGCTGGGCCTTGACCTTGTCGGCTGCGGCATGCAGCTCGGTGGAGACCTGCGTCATGCGCTCCTGCGCCTGCACCAGCGCCGCGCGCACCTGGTCCAGCACCGCGACCACCTTGGCAATCGCCTGGCGCACCTGCTTGATCACCTGCTCGAGCACGCTGCGCAGCTGCTCGACGATGGTGATGGCCTGGTCCAGCAGGGTGATGGCGCTGTTGCCCGAGGTCTTGACCGCCCTGCGCGCGCTCGCAATCGTCGTGCGTATGCCGGGAATCATGGCCTTGACGCCCATGAACAGGGTGCGCGCCGCGGCCATGGCAAATGACCGCGTGATGTATTTGCTGCAGACGGCAATCGCGTTGTCGCACAGCGTGTCGGCCTGGTCCATCTCGCGGGCGGCCTGCGCCAGCGTCTGGTCGGCACGTTCCATGAATTCGCGGATGCGCTGCTGGATGCCCTCAATCGTCTGCTTCGCCTCGTCGATCTGCGCCTCGACCGGCTGGAAGCGTTCCGGCAGGGCTTCCAGCGTCGTCTTGAGTTCGTCGATCTCTGTGATGACCTCGCCCAGCGTGTCTTTCAGCACCGCCAGGGTGTTGTCCACGCCGGTCACAGCGCTGTCCACGGTCTGCTTGAGGGCGGCGATCACGGTTTCCAGCCGGCCGATCTGCGACTCGATGCTGGCCACGATGCCGTCGATGACCTGGCCCACCGCCTCGACCTGGGCCGCCACCGCGTCAATGGCGGCCTCCACCAGCACGATGGGTGTGGCCACTGCCAGCGCCACTTCATGGGTGCGGCTCTTGAAGCCGCCGACCTGGTCGCTGAGTCCGGTGACTTCGGTCTCCAGCGCGGCGATGGCGGCGTCCACACGTTTCATCACCGCGTCGAACACGCCGGTCACGTCGGCCAGCACCGCGTCGACCTGCGCCTTGATGCCGTCCAGCAGGTCCGTCACGCTCTGGCCTGTGGCATCGACTTCCGCCTGGATGCCGGCGGCGGCTGCACGGACTTCATCGCGGACAGTCGCGATGTCGCCGTTGACAGCTGCGAGTGCGGCCTGCACCTCGGCCTCGATCGCTGCCTGTGCGCCGGCCGGCGGGCTGGCCGGCAGCGCGGCCAGGCGCTGCTGCAGGGGCCCCAGCGTGCCGGCAAATTGGCTCAGGCGCGGCTGTAGCGCCACTGCGCGACCGCCCAGGTCCTGCACGCTTGCCGCAATCGCTTGCAGCCGCGCCGGGATGGCCGAGACATCAGGCCGGATCGCGGCCAGCCGGCCCGGCAGGCCGGTGGCGACGCCCACCGCTTCCTGGATGTCGCCGGCCACACCGGCCAGGTTCTGGCCCGCTGTCGCCAGCCGGGGTCCCATGCCGGCCAGCGATGTCACCACACCGCCCAGGTCGGCCTGCAGGCTGGTCAGCGCAGTGGCGAGCGGCCCCACCAAGGCTTGCGGGTTGATGGGCGGGCTCAGCTGTGCAAGCTGCGTCGCCACCGCGCTGAGCTGCTGCGTCACCGTGGTGATGGCGGTTTGTGCTTCGCCGATGCCGGCGCCGAGTTCGGTCTGTAGCGTGCTGGAAGCGGTGGCCACCGACTGCACCACCTCTGCGGCACCGGTGCTGATCGCCGTGCCGGCTTTGCTGACGAACTTCATGGGTGCGGGCTGGCCTACAGGTCGTCAAGCGTCTTGGTCACCGAGCTGCTGGCATCGGTCATGGCGGTTTCGATCAGCGGCACTTTCGACGGCGCCGGTTCCAGCGACACGCCGGCCAGGTCGATGCTGCCCATGGTGACGTCAATCTGCTCCAGCGTCTGCTCGATTTCCGGCAGCACTTCGGCGCCTTCGATCTGCAACTCTTCCAGCAGCGGCAGCAGTGGCGGCGGCGGTATCGGCGTAGCCGGCAGATTGTTGAGACTGATGGGCGCCGCGGCGGCGGCCCCTGCGGCGCCGGACACCGCGGCGGCCGCGGCGGGGATGACGGGCCAGCCGCCACCCCCGGACGCGATGCCGGCTTCCGTCAGCAGCAGCGCGCCCTGCGCCAGCCTGGCCGCCAGCGCCTGGATCACCTGCCGGTCCGACAGGGCGAACACCGAGGGCGAGTGTTCACAGCGGTAGAGCGCATAACGCAAGGCAGACACGGCGCCGGCTTCGGTCGTCCAGAAGTTCAGGTAGGCCGCCGCTTCGTCAGCGCGGCTGAAAGCCAGCGCGGGCCCGCGGCCGCTCGGCAGGGAGCTGAAGCGGTCCTGCAGCCAGACAGTTTTGGACTGGCGCTGCAGGGTGGCCAGCGGCAGGCTCATCGCGCGATCCGGTGCTGGCGCCGCAGGCGGCCGCCCGGCCCGGGGTGGGCGTGGCAGATTGCGGCTGCGGCATCAAGCGACATGGCTTCCTTTCACCCGGGCTGGCGTGAAGGCGATTGTATATTTTGCGGCCGCAAAACGGCGCGTTGAAAAGTACCGGTCGGGCGCCTGACGCCCAGGCTGCTAAACGGCAGCCCGCACCGGCAGCTCCACCACAAAAGACGCGCCGCCGCCCGGACGGTCTTCACAGCGTACCGTGCCGCCATGGCGCTCGGTGATGGACTTGACCAGCGCCAGGCCCAGGCCGACGCCGCCTTCCCGCTCGCTGGCGCCCGGCAGGCGGTAAAAGGGTTCAAAGATGCGCTCGCGCTGGTTGAACGGAACGCCGGGGCCGCGGTCATTGACCCGGATCACCACACGTTCCTGCGTGCCCATGCCGGATTGCGACAGCTCCAGGCTGATCTCGCCGGTGCCGTAACGCCTGGCGTTTTCCAGCAGGTTGCGGATCAGCCGGCGCAGCAGGCGTGGCGAGCCCTGCACCGTCAGGCTATGCGTCTGCGCGGCGGTGCCGAGCTCGGCCTGCACGCGCGCACATTCCTCGGCGGCCAGGCCGGTCAGGTCCAGGGTTTCGAAGGGCTCGGCGTCGGCCTGGCGCGCATCGAGGCGGCTGGCCAGCAGGATTTCGTCGATCAGCTGGTCCAGCTCATTGATGCTGCGCGAGATTTCCTCGATTGCTTTGGATGAGCGTTTGACCGTGGAATTTTCCGCCGGGCCGCCCCCAGGAAAATTGGCCCCCTCGGGGGGCAGCGTCGTACGCGAAGCGACAAGCGTGGGGGCCTCGTTTTCCATGAGCTCCAGCCCCATGCGTATGCGGGCCAGCGGCGAACGCAGCTCGTGGGAGGCATTGGCCAGCAGCGACTTGTGCGACACCAGCAGCGACTTCTGCGTGTCCATCAGGGTCTCGATACGTTCGGCCGCGTGGTTGAAACGTTCGGCCAGGAAGGCCACCTCGTCGCTGCCCTGCACCGTCACGCGGGCCGACAGGTCGCCGTCCCCCCAGCGTTCGACACCGCGCTGCAGGCCTTCCAGCCGCTGCGTGAGGCGGCGCACGATGGGGTAGGTGCCCAGCGCCACCGCGAGCGCCACCATGCCCAGCATCCAGCCGAAGCCGAACGGTGCGCGGGTCCACGAGTTGGACGGCGGGCGCTTGGGCCGCGGCAGCACCAGGTGCAGGTTTTGACCGTCGAGCATCTGCACATCAAACTCCAGGCCTTCGCCGAGTTTGCGGTCGGGTTTGGTCTGGGCCTTGCCGATCAGCTCGCCGGCCTTGTTGTGGATCAGGACTTCACGAATCGGCAGCTGCGGCGGGTCGGTGCTCAGCTGCCAGGCCGCCCCCACCAGAAAAGCCAGCACGACCACGGTGGCGACCACCGCGAGCCAGATGCGCACATACAGGTGTGTCGTGAATCTTGACCACATAAATCATCCCGCGCCGCTGCGCGCTTCAGTCCTGCTGCTTGGCAAAAACATAACCCACGCCGCGCACGGTCAGGATGCGTTTGGGATCCTTGGCGTCGAGTTCGATGGCACTGCGGATGCGGCCCATGTGCACGTCGATGGAGCGGTCAAAGGCTTCGAGTTCGCGGCCGCGCACGGCTTCCATGATCTGGTCGCGGCTGAGCACGCGGCCGGCGCGTTCGGCCAGCGCGACCAGCAGGTCGAACTGGTAGGACGTCAGATCGCAGGTCTTGCCGCCGACCTGTACGGTGCGCGCATCACGGTCGATTTCGAGCGAACCGAAACGCATGGTTTTCTGCGAACCGGCGGCGGCGCCGGTTTCGCCGCCGCGGCGCAGAACGGCGCGTATGCGGGCCAGCAGCTCGCGTGGCTCGAAAGGTTTGGGCAGGTAGTCGTCGGCGCCGATTTCCAGGCCGACGATGCGGTCCATCGGGTCGCCCTTGGCGGTCAGCATCAGCACCGCGGTGCGGGCGCTGTCGCCGCCGAGGTTCTTGATGCGGCGGCAGACCTCCAGTCCATCCATGTCGGGCAGCATCAGGTCCAGGATCACCAGGTCGGGTTTGCTGCTTTCCAGCGCCTCCAGCCCCCTGGCGCCGTCCACCGCATGGGTGAAGCCGTAGCCCGACTTGCTCAGGTATTCGCCGACCATGGCGGCCAGGCGGGTGTCGTCCTCGATCATCAAGAGTTGTTGCGTCATGGTCTGGCTCGCTGGACGTTGTGAGGATGCAGGGCCAGTGTAGCCACTGGCGGGCCGGCTGTCGTCAGGCGCGAGCACATCGGGCCCCGTGAAAGGGCTGGGGCCGTCGGCCGGGTGGCTGGTGCTGCTGCGGTGGTCGGTCATGGTGTTCTCCCTCGTAAACCAGACAGACCATGCTGCGCCCGCCGCAACAAGTCGGGTTGAAGCGGCTGTAAAGTTAGGTAAACCGTGACCCGTCGGGCGTCGGAGTGCTACGAATTTAATAGCTGCTTACGCTCACCAGTCATGGGTTGGAGGGCGATTTCATGCCGGCTCCATGCGCGAGGCCAGCCACACCAGCAGCAGCACGGGAATACCCAGCAGCGCCGTCGCTGTGAAAAAGTGGCTGTAGCCGAAGCTGTCCACGTAACTGCCGGAATAACCGGCCAGGAATTTCGGCAGCAGCAGCATCATGGAGCTGAACAGCGCGTACTGTGTCGCCGAATAGTTGATGTTGGTCAGGCTCGAGAGGTAGGCGATGAAGGCCGCCGAGGCGATGCCACTGGACAGGTTGTCGGCCGAGATCACGAAGATCAGCGCGTTGACATCGTGGCCGAGCGAGCCCAGCCAGGCAAACAGCAGGTTGCTGCCGGCGCTGAGCACCGCGCCCAGCATCAGCACCTTCATCACGCCGAAACGCATGGCCAGCGCGCCGCCGGCAAAGGCGCCGACCAGCGTCATGATCACGCCGTAAATCTTGGTGACGTAGGCGACTTCGTCCTTGGTGTAGCCCATGTCGACATAAAACGGGTTGGCCATGATGCCCATCACCACGTCGCTGATGCGGTACACCGCAATCAGCGCCAGGATCAGCAGCGCGTGTTTGCCGTAGCGGCGCAGGAAGTCGGCAAACGGGTCCACCAGCGCGCCCTTGAGCCATTCGGCGGCATTGCGCGCCGGTGGCATCTCGCGCGCAGCCGGCTCCGGCGAAAACAGCACCGTCACCATGCCCAGCAGCATGGACGCGGCCATCACCAGGTAGGCGGCCTGCCAGGCGCCGTGCTGGTAGCTGCCCGCGCCCGGCACTTCGGCGCGCGCGGCGATCCACAGCACGCCGGCGCCGGCCCAGATCATCGCGATGCGGTAACCGGTCTGGTAGGTGGCGGCCAGCGCCGCCTGGCGCTTCACATCGGCCGACTCGATGCGGAAGGCGTCCAGCGCAATGTCCTGGGTCGCCGAGGCAAATGCCACGGCCAGCGCGCACCAGACCACCGGCAGCAACGCGGCCCGCGGATCGGTCAGCGCCATGCTGACCAGCGCGGCCATGATGACGGCCTGTGACAGCAGCAGCCAGCTGCGCCTGCGCCCGAGCAGCCGTGTCAGCAGCGGAATCGGCAGCCGGTCCACCAGTGGGGCCCAGATCCACTTGAAGCCGTAAGCCAGCCCGACCCAGCTCAGGTAGCCGATGGTGGTGCGGTCGATACCGGCCTCGCGCAGCCAGAAACTCAGGGTACCGAAGACCAGCAGCAGCGGCAGGCCGGCAGAAAAGCCCAGCAGCAACATGCGCAGCGTGGGTGCCTCAAGGTAAACCCGTAGCGTTTCGCCCCAGGTCGGTTTGGGTGCGGGGCTTTCGGGCGGAAGAGCGACGGCTGAATGCGGCGGTGGCTGACGCGCGGCCTGCGGATTCTCGGATACGGTATCACTCATGCGGGAATAATACGCTGTGACCCAATCCGGAGATGCCATGAGACTTGCTTCCAAGCTGAACCTTGCCGCCCTGTCCGCGGCCCTTTTGCTGGGCGCCGTCCCCGCCCTGGCCCAGAACGAGGGGGTGCAGGTCGGCGGCAATTCCGGCTTCACCAGGCTGGTGCCGGCCGAGGAAATCGAGCAGGCCGCCAGGCAGCAATACGCCAAGATGATGCAGGAGGCGGCGGCGCAGAATGCGCTGGCTCCTGCCAACAATGCGCAACTGCAGCGCCTGCGCCGGATTGCCCAGCGCATCATTCCGCACGCCGAAGCCTGGAACCCGCGCGCCAGGGCCTGGCAGTGGGAGGTCAACCTGATCGGCAGCAAGCAGATCAATGCCTTCTGCATGCCGGGTGGAAAAATAGCGTTTTACACCGGCATCCTCGAGCAGCTGCAACTGACCGACGACGAGGTGGCGATGATCATGGGCCATGAGATGGCGCACGCGCTGCGCGAGCATGCGCGTGAGCGCATGGGCAAATCGGCCGCGACCAGCATAGGCGCCAGTGTGCTGTCCCAGCTCTTCGGCCTGGGCGACCTAGGCCAGACGGTGGCCAGCTACGGTGTGCAACTGCTCAATTTGCGTTTCGGCCGCGAAGATGAATCCGAGGCCGACCTGGTCGGCATGGAACTCGGTGCGCGCGCAGGCTTCAATCCGCGTGCCGGCATCACGCTGTGGCAAAAAATGGCCGCAGCCAACAAGAATGCGCCGCCCCAGTGGCTGAGCACCCACCCGGCCGGCGGCACCCGGATTGCGGACATGGAGCGCAACCTGCCGCGTGTGGTGCCGCTGTACGAGCGCGCACGCAAGGGATGAGCCTGACGGGCCGGCAAGCCCGGCATCCGGGTTTGCCCCGAGCGGCGCTGCGGTAAGCTGCGTTTTCCACCATGAGTTCAAGCTCGCCCGACACTGCTGCTGTGCCCGAGCCGTTGACGGCGCGTATGTTGTCCTGGCTGCAATCGCTGCGCCCGGGGCGCACCCGCATCAACGCGCGCGAGCGCTGGCGCATCGTCCTCGGCTCATTTCTGGGCATCCTGCTGGTCGGGGGGCTCAGCCATCTGGCCGGCGGGGCGACGCTGGACGCCCTGCCCTGGCTCGTGGCGCCCATGGGTGCCAGCGCCGTGCTGGTGTTCGGCGTGCCGTCCAGCCCGCTGGCCCAGCCCTGGTCGGTGGTCGGCGGCAACACGCTGTCGGCGCTGGTCGGCCTGGCCTGCGCGCGCTGGCTGGGGCCGCCCGAGCTGGCCGCCGCGGTCGCCGTGGGCACGGCCATCGGTCTGATGCTGGCGCTGCGCTGCCTGCACCCGCCCGGCGGCGCGTCGGCGCTGATGATGGTGCTGGGTGGCATCACCGATCCCTGGTTCGCGCTGTTTCCGGTGCTGCTCAATTCCGTGTTGCTGGCTGGCGCCGGCATCGCCTGGAACAACGCCACGCGGCGGCCTTATCCGCACGCACAGCGCCTGGCGCCGGCGGGCGCCGGCAAGCCGCCCCAGGTGAGTGATGCCGAAGCCGATCTTGACGCGGTGCTGGCGCGTTACAACCAGGTGCTGGATGTCAGCCGCGATGACCTGCAGGCCCTGCTTGAACAGGTGAAGTGGCAGGCGTACCAGCGCAAGCTGGCCGGCGTGCGCTGTGCGGACGTCATGTCGCGCGACCTGGTCACGGTCACGCACAGCACGCCGCTGGAAGATGCGTGGGCCCTGCTGCGCGAGCGCCGCATCAAGGCGCTGCCGGTGGTGGACGCGGACTTCCGCATTGTTGGCATTGTCACGCTGGCCGACTTCATGCGCGCCGCGGAACTGCAGGGCCAGGGTTACCAGGGCATGGATGCGCGGCTGCGCAAGCTGCTGGGCGCCGTCGGCCCGTCCGGCAAGCCGCCGGTGGTCGGGCAGATCATGACGCGGCAGGTGCGCGTCGCCGGCATGCAACGTTACCTGGTGGACCTGGTGCCGCTGTTCGGCGGTTCCGGTCACCACCACCTCCCCATCATCGGCGACGACGGTCGGCTGGTCGGCATCATCACCCAGTCGGACATGGTGGCCGCCCTGTTCGAGCCACCGGCAGCCCCCCGGGAGCCCGCGCCATGAGCACGCCGCAGGAACAGTTTCGCGCCTTTCTCGACCTGCAGCGCGCCGATTACCGGCGTGCGCTACCGGAAAAACTGGCGCAGCTTCAGGCGTCGTGGCAGGCGCTGGATGCGGCTGCTGCGCCGCCCGCACTGGACGGCCTGGAGCGCCAGGCGCATACCCTGGCCGGCACCGCCGGCACGCTGGGATTTCGCGAACTGGGCCTGGCTGCCAAATCGCTCGAAGAGTTGCTGGCCCGGGCGGGCCAGGGTGGTGGGGCGCTCACGCCTGTGCAGCGTACGGAGATTTCGCAGGCCCTGGCAGCGCTGCTGGCCAGCCTGCCTGGCGACTGAGCGGGTAGACTGGCGGCAGCATGGGGTCTGGACCGCATGCCTGCCGTTGAGACTGACAAGGACGACTGAATGCCCAAACCACTTGCCCGCATCCTGTATGTGGAAGACGAACCCGATATCCGCATGGTTGCCCAGATGGCGCTGGAAGCCGTCGGCGGCTTCACCGTGATCGCCTGCGCGTCGGGCAGCGAGGCGCTGGCCGCGGCGCCCACGGCCAGCGCCGACCTGCTGCTGCTGGACGTGATGATGCCGGGCATGGACGGCCCCAGCACCCTGAAGGCCCTGCGCGACTTGCCGGCGACGGCGCAGACGCCGGTGATTTTCATGACCGCCAAGGTGCAGGCCGCCGAGGTGGCCCAGTACATGGCATTGGGCGCCCTCGATGTGATCCACAAGCCCTTTGATCCGATGGAGCTGGCGGCCCAGATCGGGCGCATCTGGGAGCGCAGGGGCGGCTGAGCCGCGGCTGATCGCTGTCCTCCGGGACGGCGCGTGAAAGTTTGGGGACAATAGGCCCATGCCAGATCCCAGCCCCGGCGCCGACACGCTTCCCGCTTCCTCGCCCGGGACGCCACCCCTGTCCGCCTGGGCGCCGCTTGCCTCGCCGGTGTTCCGCATGTTGTGGTTCACCTGGCTGGCCGCCAACATCTGCATGTGGATGAATGACGTGGCGGCGGCCTGGCTGATGACCTCGCTGACCACCTCGCCGATCTGGGTGGCCCTGGTGCAGTCCGCCTCGACCCTGCCGGTGTTCCTGCTGGGCCTGCCCAGCGGGGCGCTCGCCGACATCCTGGACCGGCGGCGTTATTTCATCATCACGCAGTTCTGGGTGGCGGCCGTGGCGGTGATCCTGTGCATCACCATCGTGATGGGCGGCATGACCGCGCCGCTGCTGCTGGCGCTGACCTTTGCCAACGGCGTGGGGTTGGCGATGCGCTGGCCGGTGTTCGCTGCCATCGTGCCCGAACTGGTGCCGCGCACGCAATTGCCGGCTGCGCTGGCGCTCAATGGCCTGGCCATGAATGCCTCGCGCATCATCGGGCCGCTGGTGGCGGGCGCGCTGATCGCCGGCGCCGGCAGCGAGTATGTGTTTGTGCTCAACGCCGTGTTGTCGCTGATTTCGGGTTTTGTGATCATGCGCTGGCGCCGCGAACATGTGCCCAGCCCGCTGGGCCGCGAGCGGCTGATCAGCGCCATGCGTGTCGGCGTGCAGTTTGTGCGCCAGTCGGCGCGCCTGCGCGCCGTGCTGCTGCGCGTGGCGCTGTTTTTCTTCCATTCGACCGCGCTGCTGGCCCTGTTGCCGCTGGTGGCGCGCGGCCTGGGTGGCGGCGCTGGCACCTTCACCTTGCTGCTCGCGTCCATGGGCGGCGGCGCGATCGCGCTGGTGTTTGTGTTGCCGCGGCTGCGCCAGCGCCTGTCGCGCGACGCGCTGGTGCTGGGCGGCGTGCTGCTGCAGTCGGTGGCCACTGCGCTGGTGGCGGTCGCGCCCCATGTCTACATCGCCGCGCCGGCGATGGCGCTGGCCGGCGCGGCCTGGCTGGCTACGGCCAACACCCTGAGTGTGTCGGCCCAGGTCGCGCTGCCGGACTGGGTCCGGGCACGCGGCATGTCGATTTTCCAGATGGCCATCATGGGCGCCAGCGCAGCCGGGGCCGCTGTCTGGGGCCAGGTGGCCACGGTGAGCAGTGTGCCGACCGCCATGCTGGTGGCGGCCCTGACCGGCGCGCTGGCGAACTTCGCCGCGCAGTGGTTCTTCAAGGACCGCAGCATCGAGGAAGACATGACGCCCTCGCGCGAGTTCAAGGCGCCCAGTGCCGAAGCGCCACCCCTGACCGGCCATGTGCGCGTCAGCATCGAGTACCGGATCGACCCGGCCAAGGCGGCGGAGTTTCGCGCCCTCATGCAGGAAAGCCGGCGCAGCCGCCTGCGCCAGGGCGCGCTCGCGTGGGAACTGCTGCGCGACATTTCCGACCCGGGCCGCTACATCGAGCAGATCACCGACGAGTCGTGGACCGAACACCTGCGGCGCTTTGACCGCGTCACGGCGGGTGACGTGGCGCTGCGGGACCGCAAGCTGGCCTTTCATTTGCCGGATGCGCCGCCGGTGGTGTCGCGGAGTGTGGTGGAAGGGTGACTTTTGCGGCGTGATGCTGCGGGTCCGCGGGTCATCCCGGACTTGATCCGGGATCCACGCTGGATCACCACCACCGTTCGGGCTGAGCTTGTCGAAGCCGTCTTTGCTCCAACCTTGCTTGGTGTGCCTGCACCTGTTGGCCGGGGTTGCCCGGCGGCAACTCACTTTTCTTTGTCTCGCCAAAGAAAGTCACCAAAGAAAAGGCGACCCTGCTGTCTGCGACCCTCCTTCGCTGGCGCTGCGGAGGGCAACCTGCGGTACTCGGTCCAGCCGGGGCCGGGCTCGAACTCGCTTCGCTCAAACAATCGCCCGTCCTGATCCGTCTGACCCTGCGCTCCTCGGCGCATACAGAAGGGTGGGGGAAGAAGGTAGACCCCAAATACCAAATCCGAATTCAATCCGGAGTCCTTGAAGCGCAAAGCGTTTCAAGGACGGGACTCCCAACAGGCTGTCATGTTTGCACGCGAGCGCAGCGCACGCGGCCACATGAAGTCCCCCTCCATCGCCCAGCGGGGCGAGGGAGGGGCCAGGGGTGGGAGTGGGGAGTCAGATCTGCTGCCTGCAGCAAGCCACAACTGCAGCGGGATGCGGCCAAGGTGGGCGCAAGCGGGCCGCTTTGCTGCATCCCCTTTGCATGAGCAACCAAAGATGGATCCCGGATCAAGTCCGGGATGACGAGAGAGCGGCGACGGGTTCCCCGTACCCTTGTCTTTGAAATCGGCCGTTAACCCATATTCAGCAAGCGTAAGCAGCTATCAATTAAATAGCGCTTCTGGCCGGGATCGGCCCGGGAGGAGCCGTCTCCATCCGCCTGGACTCGGTTGGCACGCCCCTTGCATCTCATCTTGTACACAAGTATGGATGCTTTAAATTGGTGCAAGTTCTCATGACCCCTGTTAGCGCAGACCACACCCCGGCCTGGGCGGGCGAGGCCTGGATCCACAAGCCGGCGCAGCCTGTGCGCTCGGCTTGCGCCGCGGCGGCCAAGGGACCACTTGCCGGCCTGCGTTTTGCCGTCAAGGACAACATCGACGCCGCAGGCCTGCCGACCACGGCAGCCTGTCCGGCGTTTGCCTACACGCCGGCGGCCAGTGCCGTGGTTGTGCAAAAACTGCTCGATGCTGGTGCACAGCTGGCCGGCAAAACCAACCTCGACCAGTTTGCCTGCGGCCTCAACGGCACCCGTTCGCCGTTTGGTGCCGTGCCCAATGCGGTCAACCCCCTGTATGTCTCCGGTGGTTCCAGTTCGGGCTCGGCCTATGTGGTGGCGACCGGCCAGGCCGACTTTGCGCTGGGCACCGACACCGCCGGTTCCGGCCGCGTGCCGGCCGGCCTGAACAACATCGTCGGCCTGAAGCCCTCGCGTGGCCTGATCAGCACCCGTGGCGTGGTACCGGCTGCGCAGAGCGTGGACTGTGTGTCCATTTTTGCGCGCACTGTCGCCACCGCCGTGCGTGTGCTGGAAAACGCCATGGGTCACGACCCGCTGGATGCGTATTCGCGCAAGCTGGTGATGGCCCGCCAGGCCTTCCCGCCGGCTTTCCGTTTTGGTGTGCCTTCGGTGCTCGAGTTTTTCGGTGACGCCCAGGCCGAAGCGGCGTTCACGGAAGCGATCGCCCGGCTGCAGTCCATGGGTGGAACCGCGGTCACCGTTGACTTCGCCCCGCTCGCGGAAGTGGCTTCGCTGCTGTATGAAAGCGCGCTGGTCGCCGAGCGCTACACCGCCATCCGCCCATTTTTCGACGCCCACGAAGGCGAGCTTGTCGAGCCGGTGCGCAGCATCATCGCCGCCGGCCGCAACTACAGCGCCGCCGACCTGTATGAAGCCCAGACCCGCGTCCGGCTGCTGGGCCAGCAGGCCGATGCCATGTGGGCTTGTTCTGCGGAAGGCCGCAGCGAAGGGCCGCCCCAAGCAAGGCCAGCCCCCCCGGGGAGCAGCGAACCACACGCAGTGGGAAGCGTGGGGGCCAATATCGACTTCCTGCTGGTGCCGACCGCGCCCACGCATTACACGATTGCGCAGATGCAGCAGGACCCGGTGGCGCTGAACCGCAATCTCGGTGCCTACACCAACTTCGTGAATTTGCTCGACTATGCGGCGCTGTCGGTGCCGAGTGCGATCCGGCCCGATGGCCTGCCGTTTGGCATCACCCTGATCGCGCCTTGTGGCAGCGACTGGCAACTGGCCGAACTGGGCCAGCGTTACCACCACCTTGGCGGCCTGACCCAGGGCGTGACCGGCGAGCCGCTGCCCGCCATGGTGCCGGTCGGAGGCCTGCAGGCGAACAGGACGGTGCGTGTGGCCGTGGTCGGCGCGCATCTGTCGGGCATGCCGCTCAACGGCCAGCTGACCGAACGCGGCGCCACCCTGGTCCGCAGCGCAGAAACCGCAGCGCATTACCGCCTGTACGCGCTGCCCGGCACCACGCCGCCCAAACCCGGCCTGTTGCGTGTGGCGGACAACCAGGGTTCGCGTATCGCCCTGGAAATCTGGGACATGCCGGTGGCTGAATACGGCTCGTTTGTCGCGCTGATTCCTGCGCCGCTGGGCATAGGCACGCTGGAACTCAGCGACGGCAGCTGCGTGCAGGGCTTCGTCTGCGAAGCCCAGGCCCTGCAGGACGGCGCGCTGGACATCTCGCATCTTGGGGGCTGGCGTGCCTACCTCCAGTCGTTGAAACACCAGGCGACCTGACGTCTGCTTCCCATCACTTCCCAACCACTTTTCATCCAAGGAGCTTCCATGAAAAATCCCGGCACATCCTCCCCCGCAACGGCAACCCGCAGAAAGGCGCTGGTCACCGGTGCGGCCATGCTCGGTGTGCTGGGCATGCCCGCCATCGTGCGCGCCCAGGCTGCCCCCAAGGTCCGCATCGGTTACTGGCCGATCGCCGCCGGGCTGCCGTTTTACGCGGCGATCGAGCTGGGCTACTTCAAGGAGGCCGGCCTGGACGTGGAACCGCTCAAATTCGCCGGCGCCCAGCAGGTGATGGAAGCCGTGCTGTCCGGACGTTCCGACGGCACCGCCAACGGTACCGGCTCGGCCAACATCGCCATTGGCGAGCTGGCCCAGCCCGGTACCTTCAAGATTTTCTGCTCCAACCCGAGCAATGTGAAGAATGTGCTCGACGAAGTCATCGTGCCGGTGGCCAGTCCCGCCAAGGTGATGGCCGACCTGAAGGGCAAACGGATCGGCTCCGGCCCGGGCATCCAGAACGTGACCCTGGCCAAGACCGTGCTGGAGCGCGGCGGCGCCGTTGGCGCGACCGTGGTCGAGTTGCCGATCGGCCAGCATGTGGCCGCGCTTGCCGCCGGCCAGATCGACGGCGCCTACACGCTGGAGCCGACCGGCACCATAGGCCGCATGAATGGCACCACGCGCGTGCTCGAAGCCGGCGTGATTGCGCGTTACGTGCTGGGCGACCCGATGGCTCCGTGGTTCGGCGGTTCGGCCTCGCTGTCGTCGGACTTCATCAAGAAGAACCCCGACGCGGCCAAAAAATTCGTCGCCGCCTACGCCAAGGGTGTGGCCTACGTGCGCAGCAAACCGGTCGAGGCGCGTCAATACCTCAAGGGCTACACCCCGATCGAGGGCGCGCTGACTGCCGAAGTGCCGCTGGCGGCCTACATGATGTACAACGAATTCAAGCCGGCGGACGTCGCGCATTTCCAGAAGTTCTTCGACCTGTTCTCCGAAAAAGGCATCTTCAGCTCGCGCCTTCTGGTGGACTCGATGCTCTACAAGGGCTGAGAAATGACCGCCCCCACGTTTGCCGCTTCGCGGCTTCTCTGCCCCCCGAGGGGGCGCATGCCGCCTTGCGGCGGACCGGCGGCGACATGATGGACAGCAGCTCCTCCGTGACGGCGGCGCCGGTGGCCTCTGCCAAGCCCTGGGCTCCCCCGGCCGGCGCTCCGGCGACGGTAGTGCAGCGCACGCCGGCGCTGGACCGCGCCCTGCCCTTCATTGGCCCGGTGGTGCTTTTTATCGTCTGGGACCTGGTGGTGCGGCTGGGCTTCATCAAGCCCATCCTGCTGCCGCCCCCGATGGATGCGCTGGGCGCGCTGCTCAGCGGTCTGGCTGGGGGGCCTTTGCTCAAGGATTTTGCGGTCACCGTGTGGCGCACCGTGCAGGCCTTTTTGATTGCTGCCGCTGTCGGCATGCCGCTCGGCGTGCTGCTGGGCAGCAACGAGAAGGCCTACCGCAGCGTCGAGTTCCTGATCGACTTCTTCCGCTCCACGCCCTCGTCGGCGCTGATCCCGCTGTTCCTGATGATCTTCGGTGTGTCCGACATCAACAAGGTGGCGATTGCCGCTTTTGGTGCGCTGCTGATTGTGGTGTTCAACAGCGCCTACGGCGTGATCAATGCGCGCAAGCAGCGCGTGATGGCGGCCAAAGTGATGGGCGCCACGCGCTGGCAGGTGTTCAAGGACGTGCTGGTCTGGGAAAGCCTGCAGCCGAGTTTTGTCGGCCTGCGTTCGGCGGTGTCGATGGCGCTGGTGATCGTGATCGTCGCGGAGATGTTCATCGGTGCCGACACCGGTTTGGGCAACCGCATCATCAACTCGCAACAGGTGATGAACGTGAAGGACATGTACGCGTCCATCCTGGCCGCCGGTGCGCTGGGTTACGCGCTCAACATTTTCTTCCTGCTGCTGGAGCGGCGCATCGTGCACTGGAGTGGAAGGTAGATATGGCTCCCACGCTTGTCGCTTCGCGTACTGCGCTCCACCCTGCGGGTCGGCAAAGCCGGACCCGCAGCCCCTGCTTGAAAGGGGAGTTCGTTTGCCTGTTGATCAGTCGTGAAATTTTCTGGAGTTCGTCATGTCCGCTGTAATCAACGCCCCGGTGTTTGCCGATGTGCCGGTGCGCGAGTTCCAGCCGGGGCCGGCCGGAACGCACATCACCATCCGCGGGCTCACCAAGTATTTCGCCGGCTGGCCGCTGTATGAAGACTTCAACCTCGACATCCCGAAACACAAGATCGTCTCGGTGTTCGGCCCCAACGGCTGCGGCAAGTCGACGCTGATCAACATGATCGCCGGGCTGGTGCCCATCGATGCCGGCGAGATCCTGTTCGACGGCAAGTCGCTGAAAGACACCAAGATCGGCTACGTTTTCCAGAACTACCGCGAAGCGATGTTTCCGTGGATGCGCACCATCGACAACATCGCCTACCCGCTCAAGCTCGAAGGCCGGTCCAAGGCCGAGGTGGACAGGCGCATGGCCGAACTGGTCGCGTCCTTCGACGTCAAGTTCGACCTCAACCGTTATCCCTACGAGCTTTCCGGCGGCCAGCAGCAGACCGCTTCCATCATGCGGGCGCTGGCCAACAACCCGGAGGTGCTGTTCCTGGACGAACCGTTTTCGGCGCTGGACTTCGAGATGACGCTGTTCATCCGCGAGAAGCTGCAGGAAGTCTTCATGCAGACCGGCACCACCATGCTGCTGGTCTCGCACGACCTGGAAGAGGCCGTGTACCTGGCTGACCAGGTGCTGCTGCTGACCAAGCGGCCGACCCGCGTGGCGGAGATCCTGCCCTACACCGATGGCCGGCCGCGCACGGTGGAGACGCTGTCCGAGCCGGGTTTCATCAGCACCAAGAAGTTGAGCCTGGAAATTTTTCAGCGCGAAGTGCGCCGCTGAGCATCTGGAGAAACGATGGACGACGCAAAAATTGCGGCCTATGTCGGCAGCACGGCCGCCATGCTGGAGCTGCCGCTGCCGCCGGCACGCGCAGCGCGTGTGACCGCCCACCTGCAGCGCACCGCCGCCATGGCCGCGCTGCTGGGTAGCACGCCGCTGGTGCCGCACGACGAACCTGCCGAAATCTACAGCCCGGCACCCTTCCCGCCCGCGGATGACGGGCGTGAGCAGCTATGAAAAATATAGCGTTTGATGCGGTCGCCATGGCCGCTGCGGTGGCAGCGGGGGAGGTGAGCGCACGTGAACTGGTGGACGCCAGCCTGGCGCGCATAGCGGCCACTGACGACAGGGTCAACGCGTTCACCGAAACCACCGGGGACCGCGCCCGCGCCGAGGCTGATGCCGTGGACGCGCAGCGTGTCCGCGGCGAGCCCCTGGGGCCACTGGCCGGCGTGCCCTACGCGGTGAAAAACCTGTTTGACATCGAAGGGCTGACCACCCTGGCCGGCTCCAGAGTCAACCAGGGCCTGCCGGTGGCGCCGTCCGACGCGGTGCTGGTCACACGAATGAAGGTCGCTGGTGCGGTGCTGGTGGGAGCGCTCAACATGGACGAATACGCCTATGGCTTCACCACCGAGAACACGCATTACGGACCCTGCCACAACCCGCACGACCTGACGCGTATCGCCGGAGGGTCCTCAGGCGGCTCCGGCGCGGCGGTGGCGGCCGGCCAGGTGCCGGTCACGCTGGGCTCGGACACCAATGGCTCCATCCGCGTGCCGTCCTCGCTGTGTGGCGTCTGGGGCCTCAAGCCGACCTTCGGCCGCTTGTCGCGCCGCGGCACCTATCCTTTTGTACACAGCATTGACCACCTCGGGCCGATGGCCAGCAGCCTGCCCGGGCTGGCGCTGGCCTATGACGCCCTGCAGCAGCCCGACCCGCTGGATCCCGGCAGCCACGCGCTGCGCGTGCAGCCGGTGTCGCCGGCGCTGGGCAAAGGGACAGGCGGCCTGCGCATCGGTGTGCTCGGCGGCTACTTTCACGACAACGCCGCGCCGGAGGCACGCGAGGTGGTGGCACGGGCGGCCAGTACCCTGGGCGCGCAGGCAGAAGTCACCTGGCCGGATGCGGCGCTGGCGCGCGCGGCAGCCTTCATCATCACCGCCAGCGAAGGCGGCAGCCTGCACCTGGGCGACCTGCGCACGCGCGCTGACGACTTCGAGCCGCTGTCGGTGGACCGTTTCATCGCCGGTGCGCTGCAGCCAGTGGACTGGTATTTGCGCGCGCAGCGCTTTCGCCGCGTCTACCGCGACAAGGTCAATGCCCTGTTCCAGGACTGGGACGTGCTGCTCACGCCGGCCACACCGGTCAGCGCCACAACGATTGGCACCGAGTGGCTGGACATCAACGGCGTGCGCCAGCCCTGCCGCGCCGCCATGGGCCTGCTGACCCAACCCATTTCCTTTGCAGGGTGCCCGGTGCTGACCGCGCCGATGTGGCCAGCGGCCAGCGCCCTGCCGCTGGGTGTGCAGATCATCGCCGCGCCGTGGCGCGAGGACCTGGCCTTTCGCGCCGCCCAGGTGCTGGCCGGCGCCGGCGTCGCCCACGTTCAACCCGTCACCTTGTGAAACCATGAATCCCCTCCTTGCCATCAATCTTCCCGAGGTCCTGGCCGAAGTCACGGCCGCTTTTGCGCGTTATGAGGATGCGCTGGTCCACAACAAGGTCGAGGTGCTGGATGAGCTGTTCTGGAACAGCCCGCACACCTTGCGTTACGGCGCAACGGAAAACCTCTACGGCTACGCCGCCATCCAGGATTTCCGCGCCGGACGGCCGGCGCAGGGGCTGGAGCGCAGCCTGCTGAAAACCGTGATCACGACCTATGGCACCGACATGGCGACCGCCAACGTCGAGTTCCAGCGCGCCGGCAGCGCCAGAACCGGCCGGCAGAGCCAGACCTGGATGCGCACGCCCGAGGGCTGGCGTGTGGTCGCGGCGCACGTGAGTCTTCTCGCCTGACCCGACCGTTCCGATCACCACCCACAGCTTCCTCCATGCACACCTCCCAGTTCCCCCGTCGCCGCTTGCTCACTGCCGCCGTTACCGCTGCACTGCTTGCGCAGTCCGGCCTTGCCAGTGCGCAGGCGGCTTATCCGTCCAGGCCGGTGAAGCTGGTCATCCCGTTTCCGGCCGGCGGTGCCACCGACTATGCGGCCCGGGCCATCGGCACCGCGCTGGCCGAACGCTGGCGCCAGCCGGTGGTGTTCGAGAACCGCGCAGGTGCGGGCTCGACCATAGGCACCGAGCTCGGCGCCAAAAGCCCGCCCGACGGCTACACGCTGGTGATGGGCATTCCCGCAGGCGTGACCATCGCGCCCCACATTTACCCCAAGCTGGGCTACAACCCCGCAGTCGACCTGCTGCCGGTGGCCGGCTTCGCCACCTCACCGCTGGTGGTGGTGGTACCGGTCGATTCGCCCTTCCGGAGCTTTGCCGAGCTGGTGGCCTTTGCGCGGGCCAACCCGGGCAAGCTGAGTTACGCCTCCAACGGCAGCGGCTCGTTGCCGCACCTGACCACCGAATGGTTTTTGTCGCAGGCCAAAATCCAGATGACCCACGTGCCCTACCGGGGCAGCGCGCAGGCGCTGCCGGACCTGATCGCCGGACGCACGCAGGTGATGATCGACATCATCGTCTCGGCATTGCCGCTGATCGAAGGCGGCAAGCTGCGTGTGCTCGCGGTCACCGGCGCGGTGCCGACCTCGCGCCTGCCGGGCATTGCAACCGTCGCGAGCATGGGTTATCCCGGCTTTGCCGCCGACCAGTGGTACGGCCTGTTTTTGCCGGCCGGTACACCGGAAGCCATCGTGCGGAAGATCGAGGCCGACGTCGAGGCCGTGACCGCCGATGCACGCCTGCGTGGCCAGATGTGGCAGCGCGGCGCCGAGATCCGCTACCTGCCGGCCAGGCCGCTGGCAGCCATGGTTCAGGGCGACTCGCAGCGCTGGGCCGTCATCGCCAAAGCCACCGGCGCGCGCGCCGAATAGCCCTTACCCCTGCCATCGCTTTCCCACCTGCCACCCCCACCCAAGGAGTCACCATGAGCAACTTCATCAACCGCCGCGATTCGATCAAGACCCTGGCCGCGCTTGGCGCCGCAGCCGCCAGCCCGATGGCCTTTGCGCAAAAACCCCTGACCGTGGGCGTGATCTACGTCGGCCCGCGCGACGATTACGGCTACAACCAGGCGCATGCACAGGCTGCAGCCGAACTCAAGAAGATGCCCGGCGTGAAGGTGGTCGAGGAAGAAAACGTGCCCGAGACCGCGGCCGTGCAGAAGAGCATGACCGGCATGATTGCGCAGGACGGCGCGTCGCTGGTGTTCCCCACCTCTTTCGGCTATTTCGACCCGCATGTGCTGGCGGTGGCGCCCAAGTTCGCGAATGTGCGTTTTGCCCATTGCGGCGGACTCTGGACCGAAGGCAAACACCCGAAAAATGCCGCCAGTTTCTTCGGCTACATCGAGGAGTGCCAGTACCTCAACGGCGTGATTGCCGGCCACATGACAAAAAGCAACAAGATCGGCTTCATTGCGGCCAAGCCGATCCCGCAGGTGCTGCGCAACATCAACGCCTTCACCATGGGCGCGCGTTCGGTCAAACCGGGCATCACGACCAGCGTGATCTTCACCGGCGACTGGTCCATGCCGGTCAAGGAAGCCGAGGCCACCAACAGCCTGGCTGACCAGGGCGTGGACGTTTTCACCATGCATGTGGATGGCCCGAAGGTCATCGTCGAGACCGCAGCCAAACGCGGCAAAATGGTCTGCGGCTACCACGCCAGCCAGGCCAAGCTCGCGCCCCAGGCCTACCTGACCGGCGCCGAATGGAACTGGCTCACCGCCTACACCACCTTTGTCGAAGCCGCGCGCAGCGGCAAGCCGCATCCCAACTTCATACGCGGCGGGCTGAAGGACGGTTACGTGAAGATGTCGGCCTACGGCCCGACGGTGACCGATGCGGCCAAAAAGCAGGCCGACAGTATCAAGGCGCAGATGGTGGCTGGCAGCTTCGACATCTTCAAGGGCCCGCTCAAGGACAACAAGGGCGGCACCATCGTCCCGGCCGGCAAGGTCTTCAAGCAGACCGACCTGGAACTCGAGAAGATGAATTACCTGGTGGAAGGGGTGATCGGCAGTGTTTGACGAACACCTCCGAGGCGCCTGCGGCGCCTCCCCCTCAAGGGGGCGCCACCAGCGGCCCGGCAAAGCCGGTTCCGCGGTGGCCCTGACGTGAGCGTCGGTCGTTGACACCATTCTGATGCGCCACTCCCTCGCCAACTTCCTGCTGCCGGTCGGCGCCATCATCGCGGCGCTGGGCCTGTTCGGCGTGTTTGTCTGGTTCGCCGGCGTGAGCCCGCTGGAAGTCTGGCTGCTGCTGTTCAAGGGGGCGTTCGGCGACTGGTACTCCTGGCAGAACACCTTGCAGCGCGCTGCGCCGCTGATGCTGACCGCGCTGTGTGTGGCCATCCCTGCGCGCGCCGGCCTGACCGTGATCGGCGGCGAGGGCGCGGTGGTGCTGGGCGGCCTGGCCTGCGCCGGCCTGGCGCAGGGCCTGCCCTTGCCGGCCAACACGGCCGGCACGCTGATGGTCTGCCTGGCCGCCGCTGTGGCCGGCGGGTTGTGGATTGCGCTGGCAGGCTGGTTGCGCCAGTACCGCGGCATCAATGAAACCATCAGCAGCCTGCTGCTGGCCTATGTCGCCATCGGCCTGTTCAAGCACCTGGTCGAAGGCCCGCTGCGCGACCCGTCCAGCCTGAACAAGCCCTCGACTTTCTCGCTGGACGAGGGCTTGCGCATCGGCGGCATCGCGGGCTCCGATGTGCACTGGGGGCTGGTGATCGGCGTGCTGGCCTGCCTGGCGACCGGCTTGTGGATGCGCATGACGGCGTCCGGTTTTGCGCTGCGTGTGGTTGGCGGCAATCCAAGGGCGGCGCAACTGGTCGGCCTGCCGGCGTCGAAACTGATCCTGCTGGCCTGCGCGCTCGGCGGCGCCTGCGCCGGGCTGGCCGGCGCCATCGAGGTGGCGGCCGTGCACACCAACGCCAACGCCTCGCTGATCGCCGGTTACGGCTACGCCGGCATCCTGGTGGCCTTCATCGCACGCCAGCACCCGGTGGCCATCATCCCGGTGGCGATCCTGTTCGGTGGCTTCGGCGCAGCCGGCAGCCTGCTGCAGCGCCGCCTCGGTCTGCCCGATGCCTCGGTGCTGGTGTTGCAGGGCATTGCCTTTGTGCTGATCCTGGCGAGCGAAGCCCTGCGCGACGTGGACTGGAAAGCCTTCTTTGCCCGCATCAACCGTTTCGGCCCGTCCGAGCCGAGCCCGATTCCGCTGCCGCAGGACAAGCCATGAGCGCCGACCAGCTGCTGATCTTTTTTGCCGGCATTGTCGGCGGTGCCCTGCGCGTCGGTGCGCCTTTCCTGTTTGTCAGCCTGGGTGAATGCATCACCGAAAAATCCGGCCGCATCAACCTGGGCCTGGAAGGCGTGCTGGTGCTCTCGGCCATGTCGGCCTTTGGCGCATCCTGGCTGTCCGGCTCGCCGTGGATCGGCGTGCTGGCCGCCGCTGCCACCGGTGCGCTGCTGGCCACCCTGCACGGCGTGCTCTGTTCGCTGCCGCGTGTCAATGACATCGCCACCGGTATTGCGCTGATGCTGCTGGGCACGGGCCTGGCGTTTTACCTGGGCAAGCCGCTGATCCAGCCGCAGGCGCCGCAACTCCCGGCCATCGCCCTGGGCAACTGGAGCGATTCGGCGGCGGTTCGCTCGGCCCTGCAGGTCAACGCGCTGGTGCCCATCGGCATGGCGCTGGCGGTGGGGCTGTGGTGGGCGTTTGCCAATACGCGCGCCGGCTTGCTGGTGCGCATGGCGGGTGATTCGGCCAACGCCACGCGCGCCCTCGGGTATTCCGTGTCCGCCATCCGGATTGCCGCCACCGCCGCCGGTGGCATGGTCGCCGGCCTGGGCGGCGCCTGCCTCACGCTGTTTTACCCGGGCAGCTGGAACGAAGGCATTTCCAGCGGCCAGGGCCTGATCGCGGTGGCACTGGTGATCTTCGCGCGCTGGAGCCCGGTCCGCTGTGTCTGGGCCTCGCTGCTGTTCGGCGGCGCCGGCGCCATCGGCCCGGCCCTGCAATCCATCGGCATCAGCTGGGGCTACCACCTGTTCAATATCGTTCCCTATGTGCTGACGCTGCTGATCCTCGTCATCACCTGCCGGCCCGGCACCACCGTGAGCGGCAGCCCGGGCGAACTCTCCTCAACGCGATGAATATGACCCACCCCCGAAGCGCCTTCGGCTCCCCGTGCGGCCACCAGAGGTGGCTGCCCTTCGGGCACGTCCACGCCTGCGCAGGCAGGCCTGGAGCCGCGGCCCTCAGCCCCTCAATGGGGCGCCACCAGCGGCCCGGCAAAGCCGGTTCCGCGGTGGCCCCTGGACCAGCCGCGTGCTTGCATCTTTCGCTAGTGACGCGTTGCAAAGGAGAACTGACATGACAACCGGCCTCGGCGGACTCAACAAATCAAAACATGGCGTGGTTTTGGGCCTGGTGCAGCTGCAGCTGCCCGTGGTCGAGACACCCGCGCAACTGGCCGCGCAGACGCAGCGCATCTGCGCCATGGTGGCCAAGGCCAGGCGCAACCAGTCCACCATGGACCTGGTGGTGTTTCCGGAATATTCGCTGCACGGCTTGTCGATGTCCATCGCGCCGGAGTTGATGGTCTCGCTCGACGGCCCGGAAGTTGCCGCGTTCAAGCAGGCCTGCATCGACAACCACATCTGGGGATGTTTCCCCATCATGGAGGCCAATCCCGGCGGCAACCCCTACAACAGCGGCCTGATCATCGACGACACCGGTGCCATCAAGCTGTATTACCGCAAGCTGCACCCCTGGGTGCCGGTCGAGCCCTGGGAGCCGGGCAACCTCGGTGTGCCGGTCTGCGACGGCCCGAATGGCAGCAAGCTCGCCTTGATCATCTGCCACGACGGCATGTTTCCCGAGATGGCGCGCGAAGCCGCCTACAAGGGCGCGGAGATCATCATCCGCACCGCCGGTTACACCGCACCGATTCGTCACAGCTGGAAAATCACCAACCAGGCCAACGCCTTCTGCAACCTGGCCGTCACCGCCAACGTCTGCATGTGCGGCAGCGACGGCACCTTCGATTCCATGGGCGAGGGCATGTTCTGCAACTTCGATGGCACGGTGCTGGTCGAAGGCGGCGGCCGGCCCGATGAAATCATCACCTGCGAAGTGCGGCCCGACCTGGTGCGCGAAGCGCGCAGCGGCTGGGGCGTGGAAAACAACATCTACCAGCTGTACCACCGCGGTTACGTGGCAGTGAAGGGCGGCGCCCAGGACTGCCCCTACACCTACATGCGCGACATGGCGGCCGGCACCTATCAGCTGCCCTGGACGGTGGAGGTGACCGACGGGACCTCCTGCGGCTTCGACGCGCCGACGCGCAGCTACAAGGCCTGAAAAGGAAAATGTCGCCATGCCACGCTTCGTCAACGCCAACCCCTACGCCTGGCCCTGGAACGGTGAGCTGCATCCCGGCAACACCGCGTTGGTCGTGATCGACATGCAAATCGATTTCTGCGGCGAGGGCGGCTACGTCGACAAGATGGGCTACGACATTTCGCTGACACGCGCGCCGATTGCGCCCTTGAAGACCCTGATGGCCGCCATGCGCGCCGCGGGCTACGCCCTCATCCACACGCGCGAGGGCCACCGGCCCGACCTGTCGGACCTGCCGGCCAACAAACGCTGGCGCTCGCGCCAGATTGGCACCGACGGCGTGGGCATAGGCGACGACGGCCCCTGCGGACGTATCCTGGTGCGCGGCGAGCCGGGCTGGGACATCATTCCCGAACTGGCGCCGCTGCCCGGCGAGGTGGTGATCGACAAGCCCGGCAAGGGATCGTTTTACGCCACCGACCTCGAGATGGTGCTGCGTACGCGCGGCATCGCCAACCTGATCCTGACCGGCATCACCACCGACGTCTGTGTGCACACCACCATGCGTGACGCCAATGACCGCGGCTTCGAATGCCTGCTGCTGTCCGACTGCACGGCGGCGACCGACCGCGGCAACCATGAAGCGGCGCTCAAGATGATCACCATGCAGGGCGGGGTGTTCGGCGCTCATGCCACATCGGCGGCGCTGATGGACGCCCTGGCGCAGCCATGAGCACGGCCGCAGCCATCGGCAGCCTGCCGCCGGCCACCGGCGCGCTGGCGCTGGACACCTACCGCATGAGCATGCGTTTCGGCAGCTTCACCGCGCTCGACAGCGTCAGCCTGAAGGTGGCGCCGGGCACGGTGCATGCGCTGCTCGGCGAAAACGGCGCCGGCAAAAGCACGCTGGTCAAGTGTGTGGCGGGGTTCCAGCGGCCCTCGGAAGGCAGCATCCTGATCGACGGCCGCGAGCAGGCGATAGCCAACCCGGTGGTGGCGCGGGCACTGGGCATCGGCATGGTCTACCAGCATTTCACGCTGGCGCCCGGCATGACGGTGGCCGAGAACCTGTTGCTGGCCAGCGGCAAAACGCCCGCGGTCATCGCCTGGAAGTACAAGCGCGCCGAACTCGAAGCCTTTTTGCAGACCACGCCGTTCCGGCTGGCCCTGGATGCGCGGCCGCAGGACATGGCTGCGGGTGAAAAGCAGAAGCTGGAGTTGCTCAAGCAGCTCTACCTCAGGCCGCGCCTGCTGATCCTCGATGAACCGACCTCGGTGCTCACCCCCCAGGAAGCCGACGAGGTGCTGGGCCATGTGCGCGACTTTGCGCGCGCCGGGCACTGCACGGTGCTGATCATCACCCACAAGTTCCGCGAGGTCATGGCCTATGCCGACGACGTGACAGTGTTGCGCCGCGGCAAGGCCGTGCACACCACGCCGGTGGCGGCGACCGACCCGGCGCGGCTGGCACAGGCCATGGTGGGGGATGCGGTTGCGGCTCGGCCCCTGGCGCCGGATCTTGAACAAAAAAGCCCCTCGGCGCCCGTCAATCCTGCGTACACAGCTACCAAAACAATAGCGAATGCGGGATGGCCGCTGGTGGTGGAAAAGCTCTCCGTGATGGGTGACCGCGGTGCGCTGGCGGTGCGGGCCTTGAGCCTGCAGGTGGCTGCGGGCGAAATCCTCGGTATCGCCGGCGTTTCCGGCAACGGCCAGCGCGAACTCGTCGAGGCGCTGGTCGGTCAGCGCAGCCGGGCCGGCGGCGAGGTGCGTGTGGCGGGTCAGCCGTATGCCGCTACACGCGAAGAGAACCACCGCCTCAAGGTGCGCAGCCTGCCCGAGGAACCGCTGCGCAATGCCTGTGTGGGCGATCTGTCGGTGGCCGAGAACATGGCGCTGCGCGACTTCGACCGGCCGCCGCTGTCGTCCCGTGAAGGTTGGGGCGGGCACTTGCGCTTCGGCCGCTGGCGCAGCCGCGCGCGCGAATGGATCACCGGCTACGGCATCAAGACCCAGGGTGAAAATGCGCCTATCCGCAGCCTGTCGGGCGGCAATGTCCAGCGTGCCGTGCTGGCGCGCGAACTCCATGGCGAGATCAATGTGCTGATCGCCGCCAATCCGGTATTCGGCCTGGACTTTGCCGCGGTGAAGGAAATCCACGCCCGCCTGCGCGGCGTGCGCGCCCAGGGGGGCGCGGTGCTGCTGATCAGCGAGGACCTGGACGAACTGCTCGAACTGGCGGACCGCATCGTGGTGATGAGCGAAGGGCGCATCGTTTTTGAAACCTCCGCCGCAGACGCCGAGCGCCAGGTGCTGGGCGCACATATGGGTGGGGGGCATCATCAGCCTGCGGCTGAGGTTTTGGTGTGAATGTATTTTTGAGCGCGCCAACAAGCCGGGGGTTGCCCGGCGGCAACTCACTTTCTTTTGCTTCGCCAAAAGAAAGTAAGCAAAGAAAAGGCGACCCGATGGTCCGGGTCCCTCCGCTTCGCTACGGGCAACCTGCGGTGCTCGCCGAAAACGGGGTCGAGCTCGACTCGCTTCGCTCAGAATCGGTCGCCCTGATCCGTTTTCGGCTGCGCTCCTCGGCCCAGCCCGACGGGTGGGGGAGAAAACCAAATACCGGGGGCGGAAATCCGGAGTCCTTGAAGCGCGCAGCGCTTCAAGGACGGGAATCCCAACGAACGGTCATGTTTGCACGCGAGAGCAGCGCACGCGGCCAAATGAAGTCCCCCTCCATCGCCCAGCGGGGCGAGGGAGGGGCTAGGGGTGGGAGTGGGGAGTTAAGCCTGCTGTCCAAGGCGAGCCGTAGCCGCAGCATCAAGAGCCGAACAACAACATCATGCAAATAGACCACGCCCAACCCTTCCCCTACCACTTCGAGCTGAAGTCAACTGCCCTTGTCATCATCGACATGCAGCGCGACTTCATCGAGCCTGGCGGTTTTGGCCAGACGCTGGGCAACGATGTCTCGCTGCTGCAGGCCATCGTGCCGGCCTGCCAGGCCGTGCTGGGCGCCTGGCGCCGCGCCGGTGGACGGGTGGTGCACACCCGCGAGGCGCACAAGGCCGACCTGTCGGATTGCCCGCCCGCCAAGCGCAGCCGCGGCAACCCGGCGCTGCGTATCGGCGACAGGGGGGCGATGGGCCGCATCCTGATCGCCGGCGAGCCCGGCAACCAGATCATTCCCGCGCTGGCGCCTCTGCCTGGCGAGATCGTGATCGACAAACCCGGCAAGGGTGCCTTCTACGCCACCGGCCTGCACGAGCGCCTGCAGCAGGCTGGCATCACGCACCTGCTGTTCATGGGTGTGACCACCGAGGTCTGCGTGCAGACCTCCATGCGCGAAGCCAACGACCGCGGTTATGAGGCCCTGTTGCTGGAAGACTGCACCGAGAGTTATTTTCCCGCCTTCAAGGCTGCGGCCGTCGCCATGATGCGTGCCCAGGGCGCCATCGTCGGCTGGACTGCGACCAGCGCCCAGCTGCTGCCTGCGCTGGCGACCCTGCCGGCACAAGCCCAACACTGCTAGAGTTTCCCCATGCACACTGCCGCCCGCCATTCCGCCAGCCTTGCCGGCGCGCCTGTCCACCGCTCGCGTGCCGACGAGGTGTACGAAGAGCTCAAGCGCAACGTGTCAGAGTTCAAGCTGGTGCCGGGCGACCGTTTCACCGAGACCGAAATCAGTGAACGCCTGGGCGTCTCGCGCACGCCGGTGCGCCAGGCCTTGTTCAAGCTGCAGCAGGAGGGTTTTGTCGAGGTGCTGTTTCGCAGCGGCTGGCGCGTCCTGCCCTTCGACTTCAACCAGTTCGAGGAGCTGTACGACCTGCGCATGGTGCTGGAAACCACGGCCGCTCATCGCCTGTGTGACGACGCGCTCAAGGTGGACAACAGCCTGCTCGAGGCGCTGGCTGCGATCTGGCTGGTCAGCCCGGACCAGCGCAGCAGCGACACCGTGCAGGTGGCGCAGTGGGACGAGGCCTTTCACTGCGCGCTGGTGGCCGCGGCCGGCAATGCCGAGATGGCGCGCGTGCACCGCGACGTGACCGAGCGCATCCGCGTGATCCGCCGGCTCGACTTCACCAAGCAGCCACGCATCGACGCCACCTACGAGGAACACGCCAAGATCCTGAAGGCGATCCAGCGCAAGCGCGGCGACCAGGCGGCGCTGCTGCTGCGATCGCACATCCAGACCAGCCAGGCCGAGGTGCGCAAGATCACGCTGCACCAGGTCCACCTGGCGCGCCAGTTCGGCGCGCAGGCGCGCTGAGCTGGGGCGAAAAACAGGCCGTCAGACCTTGCCTGGTGAGCGTGGGCAGCTATGTTTTTAATAGCGGCCCTGGCCTGCTGCTGTTTTGCCTGCCTCCTCACCAGCCAATCGCCTTGGGCAGCCAGGTCGCGATTGCCGGGAAGAAAAACACCAGCACGATGCCCAGGATCTGCAGCCCCACGAACGGAATCACACCGAGGTAGATGTGCCGCGTGGTCACACCGGGCGGCGCGACGCCGCGCAGGAAAAACAGCGCCCAGCCGAAGGGCGGCGTGAGAAACGAGGTCTGCAGGTTGACGGTGATCATCATTGCCAGCCAGACCATGTCGACACCGGCGGCCGCGAAGATCGGCAAGAACAGCGGCACGGCGATGTAGCTGATCTCGATCCACTCGATGAAAAAGCCGAGCACGAAGATCAGGCCCATCAGGAACCAGATCGCGGTGTTGATGCCGCCCGGCAAAAACGCGAACAGGTCCTCGATCAGCTTTTCGCCCTGCAGGCCGCGGAACGCCAGGCTGAAGACCTGCGAGCAGATCAGGATGAACAGCACCATCGCAGAGATCCGCGTGGTGGTCTGCATCACGTCGCGCAGCACTGACAGCGAGAGGCGGCGCGCCAGTGCCACCACCAGGATGGAGCCCAGCGCGCCCATGGAGGCGGCCTCGGTCGGTGCCGCGACGCCGCCGATGATGGAGCCCAGCACCGACAGCACCAGCGCCACCGGCGGCAGCGCCACCTTGAGCACGCGCAGCCACAGCTGCGCACGTGACACCGCGTCGCGCTCGGCCTGCGGCACCGGCGGCATGGAGTCGGGCCGGATCATGCCGTAGACCACGATCCAGCTCACATACAGCCCGGCCAGCATCAGGCCCGGCAGCACCGCTGCGGCAAACAGCGTGCCCACCGACAGCTGCATGATGTCGGACAGCAGGATCAGCACCAGGCTGGGCGGGATGATCTGGCCCAGCGTGCCCGAGGCGCAGATCGCGCCGCAGGAGATCGCCGGGTCGTAACCGCGCCGCAGCAGCGTCGGTAGCGTCAGCAGGCCCAGCGTGATCACGGTCGCGCCGACGATGCCGGTGGTCGCGCCCATCAGCACGCCGACGCCGATGATGCCCAGCGCCATGCCGCCGCGCAGCCCGCCGGCCAGGTGGCCGATCACGTCGAGCAGGTCTTCGGCCAGGCGCGATTTTTCCAGCATCACTCCCATGAAGACAAACAGCGGGATCGCCAGCCACTGGTAGTTGGCGACCACGCCGTAAATGCGCGCCGGCAGCAGGTTGAACAGCGATTCACCGAAACCCATGAAACCAAAAATGAAGCCGCTGGCGGCCAGCGTGATGCCGACCGGGATGCCGCCCATCAGCATCAGGAAAAAGCCGATCAGCAGGCCGATTGCCAGCCATTCGTTCATGCTCATGGCGTGCTCTCCGGGGTGGGGGCCGGTTGCGGGCCGAACAGGCGCAGCGCAGCGCCGACACCCTGCGCCGCTGCCATCAGGCCGAACACCGCAAAACCCACGGGGATCAGTGCCTTGAGCATCCAGCGGTGCGTCAGGCCTCCCGGGTCGGACGAGATTTCGTTGATCACATAAGACTGGGTCACGAACTGGATCGAATAACGAATCACCAGCGCCGCCATCGCGATGGCCAGCAGCGCCGTCAGCAGGTCCACCGCGGCCTGCGCGCGCGGCGTGTAACGTGCGTAAAAAACATCGACACGCACATGTTCACCCTTGAGCAGCGCGTAGGTCATGCCGAACAGCACCAGCGGCGCCAGCAGGTGCCACTCGAGCTCCTGGGCCCAGACCGAGCCGATGCTAAAGGCATAACGCATCAGCACATCAATGGCCATCAGCACCACGATGGCCAGCGTGAGCCAGGAAGCAGCGCGGCCGATCAGGTCCACGGTGCGCTCGACACGCGCCACAAAGGCGCGGGCCAGCCCGGCGGCCCCCCCGGGGGCGCCGGCAGTTGTCAGATTCGTCATGACTGGTTCAGGCCGTCAGGATCTTGTCGTGGTACGGGCCTTCGCTGTAGCCGGCCCAGGCGTCGTACTTTTTCTTGTACGCCATGTAGGAGTCGTGCACCTTTTTGGTCATGGCATCCTTGGCCACTGCCTCGGCCAGCACCTGATTGGTGACTTCGCGCAGCTTTTTGAGCACCTCGGCGGGCAGCGGCTTGGCGATCACGCCCTGGTTTTTCACCAGGTCGTCCATGGCCTCGGCATTGTTGCGCTGGCACCAGGCCTCGCTGATGACGTTGCACGCGGCCGCGGCGTTTTCCACCACCGCCTGCAGGTCCTTGGGCAGCTTGTCCCAGGCGGCCTTGTTGATCAGCAGTTCCGATACCGTGGCCGACTCGTGCCAGCCCGTGGTGTACAGGTATTTGGCTGCCTTGTGCAGGCCCAGCTTGCGGTCCTGGAAGGGGCCGACGAACTCGGCCGCGTCGATCACGCCGCGCTCCAGCGCGGGGAAGATCTCGCCGCCGGGCAGCAGTTTCACATCGACGCCGAGGGCCGCATAAACACGGCCGGCCAGGCCGGGAATACGCATCTTCAGGCCCTTGAGGTCGGCGCTGGACTTGATCTCTTTCTTGAACCAGCCGGTCATCTGCACGCCGGTGTTGCCGCAGGGCATGGCGACCATGCCGAAGGGCGCATACACCTCGTTCCACAACTGCTGGCCGCCGCCGTCGTAGAGCCAGCCGTTGATGCCCTGGAAGTTCAGGCCAAAAGGCACGGCGGTGAAGTACTGCGCGGCAAAGGTCTTGCCGGTCCAGAAGTAGCTGTTGGCATGGTTCATTTCCACCGTGCCGGCACGCACCGCGTCGAACCCTTCCAGCGCGGGAATCAGCTCGCCCGCGCCAAACACCTGGATCTTCAGGCGCCCGCCCGACATCGTGTCGATGCGTTTGGCCAGGTCGGTCGCACTGCCCGGTCCTTCCATGTAGAAGGGGGAACCCTTGCCGTAGGCGCTGGTCATCTTCCAGCTGAAATTCTGCTGGGCGCGGGCAATCATCGGGAAGCCGAGCGCCGTGCCGGCAGCGGCGGCGACAGAGGCCCGGGTCAACATGGAGCGGCGTGTGGAAGTCATGCGGTAGTCCTTGAAGTAGTGAGGCTGATAAGACAGGGCCTGCTGCGCAAACGGGATGGTTACGCCAAGGGTTAGCATGCAAACAGCGTGCCACGGAAGGGTTTAACAACAGGCGGTTTTCCCTCTGTAGGGCCCTCCCTACAGGCCCTGGTGCAGGCCCCACAGAGGACATGTTCCGCTCCGGCTGGATGGCTGGGTCAGCGGGCGCGGCTTTGACTCGGGATTGAAGTCCGGTGCTTCAGGCTGCCCGGCCAGCCTTGACAGGCTTTAGATCAGCACCATGCTGAAGTCGCTCTTGCCGACATTGCATTCCGGACAGGTCCAGTTGGCGGGCACGGCGGCCCAGGGCGTGCCCGGGGCGATCCCGTCTTCGGGCCGGCCAGCCGCCTCGTCATAGATGAAACCGCAGACGACACACAGGTAGACGTTCATGGATTCGTCACAGGGAGTAATGGAGTGATCGAGTGATGGGAGTGGGGCACGCACCCTGTCAGTCTTCATCGTGGGCCTGCCCGGTTGCCGGGTCGTTCCAGGTCTTGCTGGAGATCAGGCCGTTCGGTGATTGCTGCCACTCCCAGCCACCGTAGGCCAGCACGGCGAGCAGCAGCAGGGCGGCCAGCCAGACACGGTTCTTCTGCACCAGGTCCGGTCCCTTGCCGGCTATCCTGCCGGTCAGCATGGGCAGGGCCTGGTTTTTCCGCCGCAGCAGGCTCAGGCCCGCGATCAGCGCCATGTGGGCCAGCACGACAAACAAAAACGCTTCACCGAAAAATTCGTGAACCTCTTCCAGCCAGTCGCCGCCGAGAAAGTCGCCCCAGTCGTTGTAAGTGGCATAGCCGCTGAGCGTCAGCGGCAGCACCATCAGCAGCAGCGCCACCACGGCCAGCGCCATCAACAGGTTCTGGCCCTGCCGCCAGTTGATGTCGGCCAAGGACCGGCTTTGCGTGAGCGAGCGCAGCCACGCCGGTGCGCCGGCCAGCTTGCGCCACATCAGGCCCAGGCCCGCCTGGCGCGGACCCAGCAGGCCGTACAACACACGAAACACCAGCAGGCCGGCCAGGGTGTAGCCGAGCGTGACATGCAACAGCCGCCAGCTTTCGCCGTCAGCGGTCAGGTAGGCGCCCAGAAAGCTCAGCGCAAACAGCCAGTGGAACATGCGCGTGGGCGCGTCGATCACCCGGCGGCCCGGCGTGGCCGCTGCGGGCGCGGCCTGCGCGGTGGTGTGGATGGAAGGGGTGGCATGCATGGTGGTTGTCTTTCGAGTCAGTCGTTCCAGGCCCGGCGATAGCGGGCGTCGAGCCCGGCCGGGAAGCGGATGTTGTCGTCGTTGTAGTCGCCCTTGTCGGCCGTGGTGTGGCAGGCCGCGCAGTTGGCAGCACTCTTGACGCTGGCGTGTTTCCAGACAGCGGGATCGACCTTGCGGTGTTTGCGTTCAAACCAGGCCGAGCGGGTGATGCGGTCCTGCGGCGGCTCTTGCGCCACGCGTTTGTAGGTGCCCGCGTTGACCTTCAGCCAGCTGCTGAGCTGTTGCACCGTGGCCGCGTCCAGCGAGGCGTCGGTGCCGTAGTGCTTGTCCAGGTTGGTCATGATGCGTTCCCAGGAGCGGGCAGGCAACATGCCCGGCGGATAGGCGGTGTGGCAGGCGGCGCACTCCTGGGTGTAGGCCGCAGGCATGTTGCCCGGCAGCAAGCGGCTGCTGTCGGCCCGGACCAGGGCGGGCAGCGCAGCGAGGGCGCAGGTGGCGGCGATCAGCAGGCCGCGGACAGGGGGGAGGGTGTTCATGAAGAAACTCCGGTGGGGAAAAGCATGGCTCAGGGCTTGAGGCTGTTGAGGTAGGCCAGCACGTCGGCCTTTTCGCCAGCGCTGCATTCGCGGCTCAGCACATCCTTGCAGTTGCGGCGGAACCACTTGTCCACCTTGGCGCTGTCGGTGAATGCCTTGGGGTTGAAAGCCGGAGCCAGCGGTGTGATCGACTTTCCGGTGCTGGCGTGTTTGCCCTGCGCTGTGGGTGGCGCGCCGTGGCATGAGGCACAGGACCATTCACCGCCGTGTCTGGCGGAAAAAAACACCCGGCCTTTGTCGGCATTGCCGGGGGACCCGGCTTGGGCGCTCCAGTGGCTGAGCTGCTCTGCAGGCGTGGTGTCGCCGGCCTGGCTGGTGGCAGGCAGCAGCGCACTGGCCAGCGTGGCGGCAAGCAGCAAGGCTGCGGGAAAGAAGCTGCGTATCGGGGTCATGGCTGGGCTTTCTGCGTTCGGGTTGAGTGGGTGTTGGCAGGTCTTGCAGGGGATGGCATGTATTTTTGGCAAAGGCGCTTGAACCCTTCCTGAAGACGTCGTTCATCTGCGGTTCACAATGGCTGCAGGACAATCCCGCCATGACCTCCGTCCAGCCCTTCCTCCTTACCGGCAAGCGCCACCGTTCGCGGCTGTGGGTGCTGGCGCTGCTGATGGGCAGCCTCGGGCTGCAGCCGGCCTGGTCCGTCAGCAAGGACGACCACAACCGCGCGCGCCAGGCGGTGCAGGCCGGCCAGGTGTTGCCGCTGCGCAGCGTGCTGGAACGGTTGGAGCGCGAGCATCCGGGCCAGGTCCTGGAAGTCGAACTGGAGCAGGAGGAGGGCCGCTGGATCTACGAAGTCAAGCTGCTGCAGCCGCAGGGCCAGCTGGTCAAGATCAAGCTGGATGCCCGGACTGCCGCCCTGTTGTCCACCAGGGGCGGCAGCACAAGCGACGGGCGCCGCAGCGGCCGTGATGCGCGTCCCTGACACCCCGTTGCCAGCCCATGCGCATCCTCCTGGTTGAAGACGAACCCACGCTGCGTGCCCAGCTGCGTGCCGGGCTGGTGGAAGCCGGTTATGCGGTGGACGAGGCCGACAACGGCCGCGACGCCCACTTCCTGGGAGACACCGAAGCCTTCGACGCCGTGGTCCTCGACCTGGGGTTGCCGGTGCTCGATGGCCTGACCGTGCTCCAGCGCTGGCGTAACGGCGGGCGAACCATGCCGGTGCTGATCCTGACGGCGCGTGACAACTGGCACGACAAGGTGGCCGGCATCGACGCCGGGGCCGATGACTACCTCACCAAGCCCTTTCACATGGAGGAGCTGCTGGCGCGTGTGCGCGCGCTGATCCGCCGCGCTGGCGGCCTGGCCTCGGCGGTGCTGCAGTGCGGCGCGCTGGCGCTGGACACACGCAGCGGTCGCGTCACGCTGGCCGGCCAGCCGGTGAACCTGACCAGCCACGAGTACAAGGTGCTCGACTACCTGATGCACCGACCCGGCGCCGTGGTGTCGCGCACCGAACTCATCGAACACATTTACGCCCAGGACTTCGAGCGCGACTCCAACACCATCGAGGTTTTCGTAGGCCGCCTGCGCCGCAAACTGCCGCCCGAGCTGATCGAGACGGTGCGCGGGCTGGGTTACCGGCTGGTGCCGCCGCCATGACCATCTGGCGCCGGGCCACGTCGCTGCGTTTGCGGCTGCTGGCCGCGACACTGGCCGCACTGGCGCTGGCCTTGCTGCTCGCGGGCGTGTTGCTCAGCGGCCTGTTTCGCGATCACGTGATGCGGCAGTTCGAGGCCACCCTGACCCAGCAGCTTGACCAGCTGACCGCCCGGCTCGAGCTGGATGCCAGCGGCCAGCCGCTGATCGATACCCGGACCCTGTCCGACCCGCGCTGGCTGAAACCCTATTCGGGGCTGTACTGGCAGCTGGACCGCATCACCGCCGACGGCCTGTCCCGCGCGGGCGTGCTGCGCTCGCGCTCGCTGTGGGACACCAGCCTGTCGCTGCTCGCCGACGAACTGGCCGATGGCGCGGTGCATGTGCACCAGGGCAAGGGTCCGCTGGACGCCCCCTTGCTGATGCTCGAGCGCAAGGTGCGGATCGCCGAACAACCCGATGACCGCTGGCGCATCGTGGTCGCGGCCGACATGCAGGAAGTCACCGGGGCGGTGGACAGCTTCAATGGCGTGATGGCGGCGTCGCTGGCGGTGCTGCTGGTTTTGCTGGTGCTGGCGGCGCTGGCGCAGGTGGCGGTGGGACTGGCACCCCTGCGCGCCATGCAGCGCGCGCTGGCCGATGTGCATGAGGGGCGGGCGCAGCGCCTGCAGGGCCGCTTTCCCGCCGAGGTGCAGCCCCTGATCGACGACTTCAACGACGTGCTTGACCGCAACACCGAGGTGGTGACGCGCGCGCGCACCCAGGCGGGCAACCTGGCCCATGCGCTGAAGACGCCGCTGTCGGTGCTGGACCAGGCCGCGGCGGGGACGCTGGCAGGGCCGGGCAGCGAATTGGCCCGGCTGGTGAGGGAACAGGTGGGGCTGTCACGCCGCCACATCGACTGGCACCTGGCCCGCGCCCGGGTGGCCGCGACGCAGCGCCTGCCCGGCCAGCGCACCGCGGTCGGGCCGGTGCTGGCCGGCCTGGTGCGGGTGATGGCGCGGGTCCACGCCGAAAGAGGCATCACCATCACCCTGCAAGCCGGTGGCGCACCGCTGTTTTTTGCCGGCGAGGAGCAGGACTTGCAGGAAATGCTGGGCAATGTGCTGGACAACGCCTGCAAGTGGGCCCGTTCAACGGTGACGATTGCCGCCCGACCGCTGACCGGCGTCCGGCCCCTTCAGTTGCAGGTTGATGTCGAGGACGATGGTCCCGGAATTGACGCCGCACATCTTGCTTTGGTGGGCGCCCGGGGCGTGCGCCTGGACGAGTCGGTTCCCGGTACGGGGCTGGGCCTGGCCATCGTGCAGGACCTGGTCGGCTTGTACGGCGGTGAACTCAGCCTGCAGCCAGCCGCCAGTGGCGGGCTGCGTGCCACTTTGCGCCTGCCGGCCGTCCAGGCGCCTGCTGCCGGTGTCAAAGTGTGAGGTTGTAGTCCACCGTGATGGGCGCGTGGTCGGAAAACCGCTGCGCCCTGTAAATTGTTTCGCTTTGGGCCAGGGCCGCCACGGCCGGCGTGGCCAGGTGGTAGTCCAGCCGCCAGCCGACATTTTTCGCATAGGCCTGGCCGCGGTTGCTCCACCAGGTGTAGGCCGCGTCGGTGGCCGTGGGTTGCAGCTTGCGGTAGACATCGACCATGCCGCCGCCGCGTGTGGCTGTTGTCGTTGGCTGGCCGGTGCCGCCTGTCATTTCTTCAATGGCTTCATCCGCCACCTCCGCGTCACGCAGCAGTTCCGACATCCAGGCGCGTTCTTCGGGCAGGAAGCCGCTGTTCTTTTTGTTGCCCTTGAAGTTCTTCAGGTCGATCTCCTGGTGCGCGATGTTGATGTCGCCGCACAGCACGAAGTCGCGCGTCTCCTTCAGTTTGGCGAGGTAAGGGTAGAACTCCGCGAGAAAGCGGAACTTGGCCGCCTGCCGCTCCTCGCCGGAAGAGCCACTGGGGAAGTAGCAGCTGATGATGGACAGTCTGGGCGCCTGCTTGCGGCCGGGCCGGTCGAAACGCAGCTCCACATAGCGGCCTTCGGCGTCGAATTCATGGGAGCCGTAACCGGTGATCACGTCGCTGGGTTCGTGACGCGTGTAGATGGCGACGCCGGAATAGCCTTTTTTCTCGGCGAAGTGAAAGTGCCCCTTGAGGCCGGCGATGTCCTCGAAGCGCCCGGCCACATCGGCGGCCTGGGCCTTGAGTTCCTGCATGCAAATACAATCCGGCTGGGTCTGGGCCACCCATTCGGTCATGCCCTTGCTGGCGGCAGAACGGATGCCGTTGAGGTTCAGACTGGTCAACTTAAACATGGGACTCCAATGAGCATAACAACGGGCACGCCAGCGCCGGCCGGCAATCCTTTACCCCGGGACGGCACGCCAGACGACGAGCGCCGGACGCTGGCGCAGGAATTCGTCGAGTTCGCCATCGCCTCCGGCGTGTTGCGCTTCGGCGAGTTCAAGACCAAGGCGGGTCGCATGAGCCCCTACTTTTTCAATGCGGGCCTGTTCGACGACGGCGCCAAGCTGGGCCGGCTGGCGCAATTTTATGCGCGCGGCCTGCTGCTGCAGGAGAAAACCAGCGGCCTGCAGTTCGACATGATTTTCGGCCCGGCCTACAAGGGCATCCCGCTGGCCGCCGCGGTGGCCGTGGAGCTGGCGCGTCTCGGCCGCAATGTGCCGTTTGCCTACAACCGCAAGGAAGCCAAGGACCACGGCGAGGGCGGCACGCTGGTCGGTGCGCCGGTTCGGGGCCGGGTGCTGATCATCGATGACGTGATTTCGGCCGGTACCGCCACACGCGAGTCGATTGCCATCATCCGCGCCGCCGGCGCGACGCCGCATGCGGTGGCGATTGCGCTGGACCGTCAGGAAAAAGCCGTGGAAAACGGCCAGGACGTGGCCTACAGCGCGGCGCAGTATGTCACCCGCGAACTCGGCCTGCAGGTTTTCGCGATTGCCCGTTTGACCGACTTGCTGCAGTATCTGGCTGAGGCGGGTGGTGAGTCATCCGGCAGCGGCGACTCACTTCAGACCCATTACCAGCGCGTGCTGGCGTATCGGCAACGCTACGGCGTTGATTGAGGAGTCATGTTCATGCCCCTGCAGTTGTACACCGTGACCCGTGCGGGCCTTTCCCTGCTTGCCGCCTGCCTGTGCAGCCTGGCTGCGGCGCAAGGCTCGGGCATTTACAGCTGCATTGACGGCAAGGGCCGCCGGATCACGGCTGACCGTCCGATTGCCGAGTGTATGGACCGCACGCAGAAGCAGTTGTCGGGCTCGGGAGTGGTCAAGCGCGAGATCGCCCCGGTGCTGACGACGGATGAGCGTGCAGCGCTGGAACAAAAGGAAAAAGCCGCCGCCGAGCAGAGGGCCCGGGAAGCCGAGGAGAAAAAACGCGACCAGGCCCTGCTCACGCGTTACCCCAACCGCGCCGCGCACGACCAGGAACGCGCCGCAGCCCTGGTCCAGGTCGAGGAAGCCATCAAGGCCTCGGCCAAACGCGCCCAGGAACTGGTCGACCAGCGCAAGGCCATCAACGCCGACCTGGAGTTTTACAAGGCCACGCCGGGCCGCGCGCCGGCCTCCCTGAAGCGCCGGCTGGACGAAAACGACAGCAATGTGGCGGCGCAAAAGCGCCTGGTCGCCGAGCAGGAGGCCGAGAAAAAACGCGTGAACCGGCGTTTTGATGAAGAGCTCGCCAAACTCAAGCCTTTCTGGGGCGGGGCGGCAGCGGCCCAGGCCAGCCAGGCCAGAAAATAAGCGAGGCATCAAAACGGGTTGCAGCCCTTGCGGATTGTGCGTGAGCCGCTACTGTTTTTGTAGCGCCTCCAGGCCCGGTCAGCCGAGTTTTTTCTTCAGCAATGCGTTGACCTGCGCCGGGTTGGCCTTGCCCTTGGTGGCTTTCATGGCCTGGCCGACCAGCGCGTTCATGGCCTTGGCATTGCCGGCGCGGACTTCCGCTACGTTTTTGGCATTGGCCGCGAGCACCTCGTCTATGATTTTTTCCAGCTCGCCGCTGTCGTTCATCTGTTTCAGGCCTTTGGCCTCGATGAGGACGTCCACATCCTGCCCCTCGCCGGTCCACAGGGCATCAAACACCTGTCTGGCGGCGTTGTTGGAGATGGTGCCGTCGCCGATGCGGACTATCAGGCGCGCGAGCTGCGCGCTGCTCACGGCCGACGACTCGATGGCCTTTTCTTCCGTGTTCAGCCTGCGCGACAACTCGCCCATCACCCAGTTGCTGGCGAGTTTGGGCTGCTGGCTGGCAGCCGCCACCGCCTCAAAGTAGGCCGCCACTGCCTTGCTCTGCGTGAGCTGGCCGGCGTCGTACTCGGGCAGGCCGTAGTCGGCGACGAAACGCGCCGCCATCACGCGCGGCAACTCCGACATCTCCGACCGGGTCTTTTCCACCCAGTCGCGGCCAATCACCAGCGGCGGCAGATCGGGGTCGGGGAAGTAGCGGTAGTCCGCGGCGTCTTCCTTGGTGCGCATGGCGCGCGTCTCGCCGGTATCCGGGTCGAACAGCACGGTGGCCTGCTGGATCGCGTGGCCGTCCTCGATCTGCTCGATCTGCCAGCGGATTTCGTAGTCGATGGCCTGCTGCATGAAGCGGAAGCTGTTCAGGTTCTTGATCTCGCGGCGTGTGCCCAGCGGCTCGCCGGGTTTGCGCACCGAGACGTTGGCGTCGCAGCGGAAGCTGCCTTCCTGCATGTTGCCGTCGCAAATGCCAATCCAGGTCACGATCTTGTGCAGCTCCCTGGCATAGGCCACGGCTTCCGCCGACGAGCGCATGTCGGGCTCGGTGACGATCTCCAGCAGCGGCGTGCCGGCGCGGTTCAGGTCAATGCCGCTCATGCCGACGAAATCCTCGTGCAGCGACTTGCCGGCGTCCTCCTCGAGGTGGGCGCGCACCAGGCGCACCGATTTTTTCTCGCCATCCAGGAAAAACTCCACCTTGCCGCCCTGCACGACCGGAATTTCAAACTGGCTGATCTGGTAACCCTTGGGCAGGTCAGGGTAGAAGTAATTCTTGCGCGCAAACACGCTGGACTCGGCAATGTGCGCATCCACCGCCAGGCCGAACTCGATGGCGCGTTGTACCGCGCCCCGGTTCATCACCGGCAGCGCGCCGGGCAGCGCGAAGTCGACGGCCGATGCGGCAGTGTTCGGCTCGGCGCCAAAACTGGTCGGCGCGCGGCTGAAAATTTTCGATTGCGTGGTCAGCTGCGCATGGGTTTCAAAGCCGATGATGACTTCGTAGCCCTGCACCAGCGGGCCGGTAGGCCGGCCGGCCTGCATCTCGGCAAAGGGGTTCACGGTGGGTTGGGTCTGGCTCATGTCAAATCACTCAAATGCCTGGGGGCCGGCGCGTATGCCAGTCGGTCGCGAGCTGGAACTGGTGCGCCGCGCCCAGCAACTGCGCTTCCTTGAAGTAGTTGCCTATCAGCTGCAGGCCGACCGGCATGTTGTGTGCGCCGAAGCCGGCCGGCACACTCATGCCAGGCAGGCCCGCCAGGCTGCTGGACAGGGTGTAGATGTCGGCCAGGTAGCTGGCGACCGGGTCATCCGATTTTTCGCCGATTTTCCAGGCGACGGTGGGTGACACCGGGCCGGCGATGATGTCGCACTGCGTGAAGGCCTTCTGGAAATCCTCGGCGATCAGGCGGCGGATTTTCTGCGCCTTCAGGTAGTAGGCGTCGTAATAACCGTGCGACAACACGTAGGTGCCTATCATGATGCGGCGCGTGACCTCGTCGCCAAAACCTTCGCTGCGCGACTTCTTGTACATGTCGGTCAGGTCGCCATAACTGGCGGCGCGGTGGCCGTAGCGCACACCGTCGAAGCGGCTCAAGTTGCTGCTGGCTTCGGCCGGCGCGATCACGTAGTAGACCGGGATCGACAGCTCGGTCAGCGGCAGCTCGACGTCGACCAGGGTCGCGCCCAGCTTCTCGAACTCGCCCAGCGCGGCCCGCACGGCCTGCAGCACATCGGCCGAGCAGCCGGCGCCGAAAAACTGGCTGGGCAGGCCTATCCTCAGGCCTTTGAGGCCTTTTGGGGTTGCAGCGCCCGTCCCGCCTGCGTAACCCGCTATCAAATCAGTAGCGTAGTCGGTGGCCGGCAAGTCCAGCGAGGTCGAGTCGCGGTCCAGGTCCGGTCCGGCCATGGCCGACAGCAGCAGCGCGCAGTCGAGCGCCGAGCGTGCCATCGGGCCGGCCTGGTCCAGGCTGGAGGCAAACGCCACCATGCCGTAACGCGAGCAGCGGCCATAGGTCGGCTTGATGCCGGTGATGCCGCTCAGCGAGGCCGGCTGGCGGATCGAGCCCCCGGTATCGGTGCCGGTCGCGGCGGGCACCAGCCGCGCCGCGACTGCGGCCGCCGAACCGCCCGAGGAGCCGCCCGGCACGCGGCTGGTATCCCAGGGGTTGTGTACCGGCTTGTACGCGCTGTTGTCGTTGCCCGAGCCCATGGCGAACTCGTCGCAGTTGAGCTTGCCCAGCGTGACCATGCCGGCGCTGGCCAGTTGCCCCACCACGGTGGCGTCAAACGGGCTGAGGTAGTTCTCCAGCATTTTCGAGCCGGCGGTGCTGGGGAAGCCGCGGGTGACAAAAACGTCCTTGTGCGCGAGCGGCACGCCCAGCAGCGGGCTGCGTTCGCCGGCGGCCAGACGCGCATCGGCCGCTTGGGCCTGGGCCAGCGACAGCTTGCTGTCGGTGGCGAGAAAGGCGCCCAGGTCGGCGTTTTTGTCGATGCGGGCCAGGAAATGCTGCGTCGCTTCGACGCTGGAGACCTCGCGGGCGGCGAGTTTGGCAGCGAGTTCGGCGACGCCGAGGTGGTGCAGGTCGGTGTTCATGGCTTATTCGATCACGCGGGGAACCAGGAACAGGCCGCGTTCGACGGCGGGCGCGCTTTTCTGGCTTTCGTCGCGCTGGTTCGGTTCGCTGGCGATGTCGTCCCGCAGGCGCAGCGCGACCTGGCCCAGCACCGCAGCGGGGTGGGCCAGGGGCTCGACGCCGTCGGTGTTGACGGCGTCCATTTGCGCCACCAGCGAAAAAAAGCCGTTGAGCTGGCCGAGCACGCGGTCCGTCTCGTCAGGCCGCAATTCCAGCCTCGCCAGGTTGGCGACGCGTGTGATGTCTTGGGATGTCAATGCCATGGGGGTAAAACTGCGGCTGAAACCGGGTGTAAAGGTGAAATAATCGGCCGTGTGCTGGCCAGTGACTCACAGGGGATGCGTTATTATCCCGCCTTTGGTGTGTGATCAGGGCTCGATGCACGCCATAGGCGTTATTTGTCAGGTGTCAGACCGTTTCGTCCTTCCATTTTCACGCGCTCGTTGATTAATCATAAAAGGCGATAGGGCAACGAAGTTTGCCCCGTGCCCACAACCAGAACCGGATCTCCAAACATGTTTGAAACTTTCCGTCGGTACTTTTCCACCGACCTGGCGATTGACCTGGGTACCGCCAACACCCTGATTTTTGTGCGTGACCGCGGCATTGTGCTGGACGAGCCCTCGGTGGTCGCCATCCGCCACGAAGGCGGGCCGCAGGGCAAAAAAACCATCCAGGCCGTCGGCCACGAAGCCAAGGCCATGCTGGGCAAGGTGCCGGGCAACATCGAGGCCATCCGGCCGATGAAGGACGGCGTGATCGCCGACTTCACCGTGACCGAGCAGATGCTCAAGCAGTTCATCAAGATGGTGCATCCGCGCAGCTTCTTCAAGCCCAGCCCGCGCATCATCATCTGCGTGCCCTGCGGCTCGACCCAGGTCGAGCGCCGCGCGATCCGCGAAAGTGCCCTGGGCGCCGGTGCCAGCGACGTCTACCTGATTGAAGAGCCGATGGCTGCAGCCATAGGCGCGGGTCTGCCGGTGTCCGAGGCCAGCGGCTCCATGGTGGTCGATATCGGCGGCGGCACCACCGAGGTCGGCGTGATCTCGCTGGGCGGCATGGTCTACAAGGGCAGCGTGCGTGTCGGCGGTGACCGTTTCGACGAAGCCATCATCAGCTACATCCGCCGCAACTACGGCATGCTGATCGGCGAGCCGACAGCCGAAGCCATCAAGAAAAACATCGGTTCGGCCTTCCCCGGCTCCGAGGTCAAAGAAATGGAAGTCAAGGGTCGCAACCTGTCCGAAGGCGTGCCGCGCAGCTTCACGATCTCCAGCAACGAGATCCTCGAAGCCCTGACCGACCCGCTCAACAACATCGTCAGTGCCGTGAAAACCGCGCTGGAGCATACCCCGCCCGAACTCGGTGCCGACATTGCCGACCGCGGCATGATGCTGACCGGCGGCGGCGCGTTGCTGCGCGACCTGGACCGCTTGCTGGCCGAGGAAACCGGCCTGCCGGTGCTGGTGGCCGAAGACCCGCTGACCTGCGTGGTGCGCGGTTGCGGCATCGCGCTGGAGCGCATGGATCGCCTGGGTTCCATCTTCACTTCGGAATAAACGCATCTTCTTCCTCGATGCAGCCGGATGGGCGCATGATTGACCGCAGACCATGCCCTTAGGAACCCTCGACAGAACCCCGCCGCCCTTTTTCAAGCAGGGGCCGTCGGCCTTGTCCAAGCTGATGTTTTTCAGCGCGCTGGCCCTGTTCCTGATGGTCGCCGACATGCGTTTCAGGGTGACCCAGCCGATTCGTGCCGCCCTGGCGACGGCGCTGTACCCGGTGCAGTGGCTGGCCCTGCAGCCGGTGCGCGCGGTGCAGGGCAGCGGCGCCTATTTCACATCCCTGAGCCAGGCCAAAACCAGCGAGGAAGACGCGCGCAGGAAACTCGCGCTGCAATCGCTGCGCGCCGGCCAGGTCGAGCAGCTCTCACTGGAAAACACCCGCCTGCGCAAGCTGCTGGAGTTGCGGGAGCAAAAAGCCATCGACGGCCTGGCCGCCGAAGTGCTGTACGACGCGCCCGACCCCTATACCCGCAAGGTCATCATCGACAAGGGCCTGGCGCATGGCGTTGAACTCGCGTCGCCGGTGGTTGACGAGTCCGGCGTGCTGGGCCAGGTGACGCGGGTGCACCCGCTGGTCAGCGAGGTCACGCTGGTGATCGACCGCGAACTCGCGATCCCGGTGCTCAATGCGCGCACCGGCGCGCGCAGCGTGGCGTATGGCGAGCCGACGGCATCGGGTGGCGGGCTGGAGCTGCGTTTCATGGGCAGCAACTCGGATGTCCAGCAGGGCGACCTGCTCACCACCAGTGGCGTGGACGGCGTCTATCCGGCGGGCCTGCCGGTCGCTAGAATCGAACGCATAGAGCGCCGCGCCGAATCGGCCTTTGCGCGTATTTATTGCACGCCGCAAGCCCAGGTGGCGGCGGCACGGCATGTGATGGTGATCAAGCCGGTGTCCGGGCAGATCCCGCCGCGGCCCGCCGACGAACCCGGGCCTTCGCCCGCACCGGTCAAAAAAGGAGGCAGCAAGTGATCATGCCCTCGGGCCAGCAGCTGCTGCTGCCGGCCAACCCGGTTTTCATCTGGACCAGCCTGGTCGTGGCCTTGCTGCTGGACATGCTGCCGCTGGGGCGTGTGCCCTGGATGCCCGATTTCCTCGCGCTGGTGCTGGTGTTCTGGAATGTGCACCAGCCGCAACGTGTGGGCATCGGGCTGGCCTTCATGTTCGGCCTGGGCATGGATGTGCACCAGTCGGCCCTGCTGGGCCAGCATGCGCTGGCCTACACCACCCTGAGTTTCTTCGCCACCATGATCCACCGCCGCCTGCTGTGGTTTTCGGTGCCTTCGCAGGCCCTGCAGGTGCTGCCGCTGTTTGCCGTGGCACACGGCGTCGAGATCATTATCCGCATGAGCAGCGGCGGCATCTTCCCGGGCTGGACCCTGTTGCTCGCGCCGCTGGCCGAGTCCTTGTTGTGGCCGGTGGTCAGCGTGATGTTGCTGGCGCCGCAGCGCCGCGCGCCCAATCCTGACCAGAACCGGCCCTTGTGAATATGGCCTCCACGCTTGTTGCTGCGTGTCGCTCCCCTGCCCCCGAGGGGGCCGCTGCGCTTGCGGACCGGCGGAAAATCGGCCCCCACGGCCCCGGCTTGAACGGGATGGGCGTTCAACGCCGGTGCAGGCACTTATTGATCTGCGCGGGGTCCGACTGACATGACGGAACTCCGCGACGTAGAAGCCGACCTGTCGCGTTTCCGCGTGCGGGTGCTGGTGGTGGGCCTGGTGGTGCTGCTGGCCTTCGCGCTGGTTGCTGCCCGCCTGGTCTACCTGCAGGTGGTGCGCCATGACGACCTCAACGCCCAGGCCGAGAGCAACCGCACCGCCGTGGTTCCCATCGTGCCCAACCGCGGCCTGATCCTGGACCGCAACGGCGTGGTCCTCGCAACCAACTATTCCGCCTACACGCTGGAGATCACACCCTCCAAAGTCGGCGATCTCGACGAGACCATCGAGGCGCTGGGGCACCTGGTCGAGATCACGCCGCGCGACAAACGCCGCTTCAAGAAATTGCGCGACGAGTCGCGCAATTTCGAATCGCTGCCGATACGCACAAGGCTCAGCGACGAGGAAGTCGCGCGTTTTGCGGCCCAGCGCTTCCGCTTTCCCGGCGTGGATATCAAGGCGCGGCTGTTCCGCAGTTATCCCTACGGCGAGCTGGCCAGCCATGTGGTGGGCTACATCGGGCGCATCAACCAGAACGAAAAAGAGCGTATTGAGGAAAACGACGAGGAAGGCAATTACCGCGGGACCGACTACATCGGCAAACTCGGCGTGGAGCAGAGCTTCGAGCAACAGCTGCACGGCAACACCGGGGTCGAGCAGGTGGAGACCTCGGCCGGCGGCCGTGCGGTCCGCAAGCTGACCAGCAGTCCGGCCACACCGGGTGACACGGTGATGCTGTCCATCGATATCCAGCTGCAGAAACTGGTGGAAGACCTGTTCGGCGAACGGCGCGGCGCGCTGGTCGCGCTGGACCCGCGCAACGGGGAAGTGCTGGCCTTTGTCAGCAAGCCGACCTTCGACCCCAACCTGTTTGTCGACGGCATCGACAGCGAAAGCTGGCAGGCACTGAACGAGTCGATCAACAAGCCCTTGCTGAACCGGGCGCTGCGCGGCACCTACCCGCCCGGATCGACCTACAAGCCCTTCATGGCGCTGGCGGCGCTGGAGTCCGGCAAGCGCCAGCCCGGCACCATCGTCAATGACACCGGCTCCTGGATGTTTGGCGGTCACCAGTTCCGCAGCCACGGATCGGCGCTCGGCCCGGTGGACATGTACCAGAGCATCGTCAAGTCGAGCAACGTTTATTACTACTCGCTGGCCAACGACCTGGGCGTTGACGCCATGCATGACTTCATGAAGCCGCTGGGTTTCGGCCAGCTCACCGGCATCGACATCTACGGGGAATTGCGCGGCGTGCTGCCGAGCCAGGACTGGAAGCGCGACTACTTCAGGAAGAAAACCGAGCAAATCAAGAAGTGGTATCCCGGGGAAACCATTTCGCTGGGGATCGGGCAGGGCTACAACAGCTTCACCATGCTGCAACTGGCCCAGGCAACGGCCATCCTCGCCAACAACGGCGTCAAGCACAAGCCGCGCCTGGTGATGGCCACCCAGGACTCCATGACGCGGGCCACTCACCCGGTGACAGCCGGTGCGCCCGAAAACCTGGGCTACAAGCCCGAGCACCTGGCCGTGATCCGCAAGGCACTGGTGGGTGTGACCCAGGAGGGCACCTCCACAAGGGTGTTTGCCGGTGCGGGTTACCTGAGCGGCGGGAAGACCGGGACCGCCCAGGCCTCAACCGTCGGGCAGAAGGACAAATACAACAGTGCCAAGCTCGAGGAGCATCAGCGCGACCATGCGGTCTACATGGCGTTTGCCCCGGCCGACCAGCCGAGGATTGCACTGGCGGTGATTGTTGAAAACGCCGGCTGGGGCGCCGGTGTGGCGGCACCGATTGCGCGGCGCGTGTTCGACTATGTGCTGCTGGGCCAGTACCCGAGCGAGGAAGACATGCTGGCCGTGCAGAAGGGGCTGGCGGCCGCGCCTATTGGCAAGCCGCGCCAGGCGGCCGACATGGCCGGCTTGCTGGCTGCGGGCGCTGGTTCTGCCGGACCGGTGAGTGCGGCGGCGGCCCAGGCCAAGGCGGCCAGGACGGCGGCGCTGGCGGAAGCCGTGGCGAAACTGATTCCTGGCGCGTCCGCCGTGGAAACCAACGCCGACTAGGCCGTTTTCAGGAAGGCGTCGAAGCCGGTTTTGAGGATCAGCGCGCTCACCACCACGATGAACACGATGCGCACAAAACCCGCCCCGTGTTTCAGCGCCAGACGGGTGCCCAGCACGCTGCCGATCACATTGGCCACCGCCATGGTCAGCGCAAAGTGCCACCAGACATGGCCTTTCCAGGCGAACAGCAGCAGGGCCGCCAGGTTGGTGGAGGTGTTGAGCAGCTTGGCCGACGCCGAGGCGTTGAGAAAGTCGTAGCCCAGCCAGCGCACGAACAAAAACACAAAAAAGCTGCCGGTACCCGGGCCAAAAAAACCGTCGTAAAAACCCAGCACCAGCCCGATGCAGCAGGCCGCTGCGGTCTCGGCATGGCCGCTGAAGCGTGGCGCATGGTGGCGGCCCAGCTCCTTTTTGGCCAGGGTGTACAGCAGCACCGCCAGCAGCACAAAGGGCAGGGCCTTGCGCAAAAAACCCGGTGAGATGACGGTCACCAGCCAGGCGCCGGCCAGCGAGCCGGCAAAACCGGCGGCTGCCGCCGGCAACAGGGCCGACCAGCGCATGTCCACCCGGCGCGCATATTGGGCGGTGGCGACCGCCGTGCCCCAGACCGAGGCGCCCTTGTTCACGCCAAACAGGGTGGCGGGGTGGGTGGTGGGAAAAACGGCAAACAGGGCGGGCACCAGAATCAGGCCGCCGCCCCCGACGATGGCGTCCACAAAACCCGCCAGCAGCGAGGCCAGCGTCACGATCAGCAATTCCATGGCTGGATTGTCTCATCGCGCCTGGACGTGACCGGCACCTGAAACGGTGCGGGGCTGGGGTGGCGACAGGCAAAAAAAAGCACCGGACATGCCGGCGCTTTGCAAAAAACATCCCGAAGGATGTCAATTCTGTTCTAGTTAATCTGTTTGTCTCCTCGGCCCCTCTGCGAGCACGCAAGGCTCGTCTGCAGGTCAGCCAATGTAGGCCGCGCACCCAGTTAGTGCATCGGGATTTTCCCTGCCTTGCCGGCAGGACGCTCAACGCTGCGCAGTAGCGCTTTCAGTTCACTGGCATGACTTATGCCTGTTGTTACCAGTTGTTGAGAAATTTTGCACAAAAACGGGAATCACTATGGATCACATGCGTGTTGTCAGATGGGGCTTGTGTTTTTGCTTGGCATCGGTGGTCCTCCAGGCGGCAGCCCAGGCCCCCGCACCCACAGCCGCTGCGCCCGATCCCGCCGCTGCCAGTGTGACGGCTCCCGCATCGGCACCTGAGGGGCCGCCTGCCCCGGTGGTTGCCGCCCCGCCGGCCGCTCCCGCAGCTGCCGTGGCAGCGCCCGCCCCGGTTCCTGCCGCACCAGTACCGCTGACCCATCCCACCCTCGTGGCCACCGACACCATCAACGGCGCCGATACGGCCTGGATGATGACCTCGACGGCGCTGGTCCTGTTGATGACACTTCCCGGCATCGCGCTTTTTTACGGCGGCATGGTGCGCAAGAAAAATGTGATCAACACCATGGCCTGCGTGGTCGCCATCTGCGCGGTGGTCAGCCTGCTCTGGTTTGCGGTTGGTTATTCGCTGGCCTTCACGCCCGGCAGCGGCGCGCTGGGCCATTTCATAGGCGGCACCGAGCGACTCTGGTTCGCCGGGCTGGACTACGTCAAGGACACGCAGAAGGTGGCGGTCAGCCATATCGCACCGGCCATTCCCGAGTCGGTGTATGCGATGTTCCAGCTGACCTTTGCCATCATTACCGCGGCTTTGGTGGTGGGCGCCTTTGTCGAGCGCATGCGGTTTTCCGCGATGCTGTGTTTTATCAGCCTGTGGACGGTGGCGGTTTATGCGCCGATCGCGCACTGGGTCTGGGAGCCCAATGGCTGGCTGGCCCAACTCGGGGCACTCGATTTCGCAGGCGGTTCCGTGGTGCACATCAATGCGGGCGTGGCCGGGCTCGTGTGTGCCTACGTGCTCGGTCCGCGCACGGCCTACGGCCGTGAAGCCTTCACCCCTTTCAACCTCGGCCTGACCATGGCCGGCGCCGGCCTGTTGTGGGTCGGCTGGTTCGGCTTCAATGCCGGCTCGGCCGTGGCTTCCGATGGTCGCGCGGGCCTGGCAATGGTGGTGACACATATCGCGGCGGCAGCCGGCGCGCTGTCATGGATGGCCGCCGAGTGGATGGTGCGTGGCCGTTCCACCCTGCTCGGTTTGTGTTCGGGCCTGGTCGCCGGTCTCGTGGCCATCACGCCCGCCGCCGGTTTTGTGTCGCCACGCGCAGCGCTGGCCATCGGCCTGATTGCCGGCGTGGCCTGTTACTGGGGTGCCACCGGCCTGAAACGCCTGCTCAACGCCGATGACTCGCTGGACGTGTTCGGCGTGCATGGAGTCGGCGGCATCGTCGGTTCATTGCTGACCGGGCTGTTCGCCAGCCAGACCATCTCGGGCGTGGAAGGCAGCATCGTCACCCAGGCCATCGGGGTGGGTGCCGTGTTGTGTTACAGCCTGCTCATGACGGCGGTGGTGCTCTGGATCACCTCGCTGTTTTTCAGCCTGCGTGTCAGCGAATCATCGGAATCCGATGGCATGGACATCGCCCTGCATGCCGAGCGGATTGCCTGATGGAAGGAGCAGCCATGTCCTCCACAGAAAAAATTGCCATCGCCGCCCATTTGCATGTGCTGCTGCGCCGCAAGACCGGGCGTGTGACCGACACAGAATGGATGGCGACCAACATGGAATATGCCGCCGAAATCGTCCGCTTTTCACGCGAGAAGGCGGCCGAGGACGGCCACATCGACCTCGGCGTGTGGGCCGACCGGCTGGAGGAAATCATGGCCACGCCCGACGCCAGACACCGCGTCCCGCTGGTCCGGATGATGGCCGATGCGGTGAAGGAACGCGCCACCGGTGCGCATGCCGCGGCTGCGCCTGCGCCTTCATCGGCTGGCGACCAGCAAAGCGCCCGCTCGGTCAACACCGAGGAAGAGGTGTACCCGGAATCCGGTTTTATCGAGTCGACCTTCGGTTCCATCTTCGGCGACAGCGAGACCCACCGGCACAAGGAGCGGCGCGACCCGAACGCCCCGCGTTACGTGAAGGGTCTGCGCTGATCTGCTGACCCGGGTGCCACGTATCATGGCGGCAGGCCCGCAAGCGCGGGATCGGCATTCCTGTCGCCAACCGGGACACCTCATGGGCAAGCACAGCGCGGATACATCGGGCAGAGCCGGCCTGGCCTGGGGACCGCTGGCCATTGTGCTGTTCTGGCTGGCGGTCATGGGCGTGCTGTACGCGGTGATGAGCCAGGTGCTCAAACCGCCGCCGCTGCTGGTTTCGGCAACCGGGGAGCTGTCGATCAACAGGGCGCGCGATGGCCATTTTTATGCCGAGGGCCAGATCGAGGGCAAGGCGGTGACCTTTCTGGTGGACACCGGCGCCTCGCTGGTGGTGGTCAGCGAGGCCTTCGCCCGGGAGGCCGGACTCGCGAGTGGTGAGCCGACCACCTTCCGGACCGCCAATGGCGAACTCAAGGGTCGGATCGTCCCCGGTCTCACCGTCGCTGTCGGTCCGGCCCGTATTTCGGGTTTGCGTGTCGGTGTGGGCCTGGTTGGCATGGATCCCTCGGTCGCGCTGCTGGGCCAGAGCTTTCTGTCCCGCTTTGAGGTGGTGCTGTCCGGGAACACCATGACCCTGCGCGCGAAGTAGGCCTTGCGTTCTACACCGGCACGGGCGCCCCGGCTGCAGCCGGTATTAAGTTACTGCCGCCCCGGTAATTGATGACTGACCTGCCGCATGCTGCGGCCTACCATGGGTTCTGCCTTAGTTCTCCTCGCGGAGCAGGAAGCCATCATGTCACGAGCCGCTTTTGCCCTTTTTGCCAGTGTGTTGTTGAATGCCATGATGCCGGCCACGGCGGCCGACATCGTGGCCCATCGCCAGGGGGTGCTGATCCAGGGAAGCATCCAGAAGGGCGACTACGCCAGGATCGTCCAGTTTGTCCGCCATCCCGACAATTTCGGGCGTTTTGCACGCTCTGTTTTCCTCGACTCTCCGGGCGGCGACCTGGTCGAGACCGTGAAAATCGCGCACCTGCTCGAGCAGAGTTATGCGGCGACGCATGTGGAGCCCGGCGCCCGTTGCTACAGCGCCTGCTTCATCCTGTGGATGAGCGGTGTCAGCCGCAATGTGTCCCAGGGCGGAACCCTGGGCGTGCATCGCATCCACGTGAAAGTCGATGGCCAGCCCATGGACCCTGGGTCCGAGCGTTTTGCGAGCATTGCGCGCCGCGTCGAGTACTACATGGCAGGACTGGGCACGCCACGCACCATCCTGGACAAGATGAACGCCACCGCATCGGCGAGCATGTTTGTCATCAGCCCACGCTGGCTGGCCGAGCAGCGCCTGCTGGCCGCTGTGTCCTACCGCCGCGGGTTTATCGATGCCGCCCAGACGCAGTGCGGGCCCGAGCCCTATGCGGCCGCCGTCAGCTCCACCGCCGCCATGAGTGACGACGAAGCCCGGCGCTGGACATCGGCGGTCAGGAACTGGACCCACTGTGCCGACGGTGTGCGCGCCAGCAGCCAGCAACTGGACGGCGTGCGCATCGCCGCGTTGCTCGACGAGCCGGACGCGAACCACTGAGACCAACCGCGCGTCGTGGCCTGCCAGGGGTCGCGAGCACAGGCAGTCAGCGAAGGGTTCTAGATACCCTGCTGAATCCACTGCGCGGCTTTTTCCGCAATCATCAGTGTTGGTGAGTTGGTGTTGCCGCTGGTGATCAGTGGCATCACGCCGGCATCGACCACACGCAAGCCCTGGATGCCGCGCACCCGCAGGTGCGGGTCCACCACCGCCATGCCGTCGTCCGCCCGGCCCATTCTGGTGGTGCCGACCGGGTGAAAAATTGTGGTCGCGATGTCGCCGGCCAGCCGCGCCAGGTCTTCGTCGCTCTGGAACTGCACGCCGGGGCGGAACTCCTCAGGCTGCCAGCCCGCCAGCGCGCCCTGGCTGACGATGCGGCGCGTGATGCGCAGCGAGTCGGCCGCGACCTGCCGGTCTTCGGCAGTGCTCAAATAGTTGGGGGCAATCGCCGGGGCATCTTCGAAACGCGCGCTCTTGATCTGTACCGAGCCCCGGCTCGTGGGGTTCAGGTTGCAGACGCTGGCGGTGAAGGCGTTGAAGCGGTGCAGCGGCTCACCGAAGGCATCCAGCGACAGCGGTTGCACGTGGTATTCGATGTTGGGCCAGGGCTGGTCCGGCGAGCTGCGTGTGAAAGCGCCCAGTTGCGACGGTGCCATGCTCATCGGTCCGGTGCGCCGCAGCGCGTATTCGAGGCCGATTTTGGCCTTGCCCCAGAACGAGCTGCCCAGGGTGTTGAGGGTGAAGTTTGTCGCCCGGCTGCCGGCCGGGGCGTTGACCTTGTAGACCGAGCGGATCTGCAAATGGTCCTGCAGGTTGGCGCCCACGCCCGGCAGGTCAACCCGCACCGGGATGCCGTGCTGCTGCAGCAGCGCCGCCGGGCCAATGCCGGAGAGCTGCAGGATTTGCGGCGAACCTATGCTGCCGGCACTCAGGATCACCTCGCCGATGAAGCCGTCTCCACGTGTGACACGCACCGTGGTGGTTTCCTTGCCGGTGCGGACCTCCACGCCGCTGCAGCGCTGGCTGCCGTCATCCTGGCGCTCGATGATGAGTTTGCCGACTTGCGCGCGGGTCCACACCTGGAGGTTGGGCCGGCCGTCACAGGCGGGCCGCAAAAAGGCCTTGGCCGTGTTCCAGCGCCAGCCGGCTTTCTGGTTGACCTCGAAATAAGCCACGCCCTCGTTGTTGCCGCTGTTGAAGTCATCGGTGGCGGGGATGCCGGCCTGCTGGGCTGCGGCGGAAAAGGCATCCAGGATGTCCCAGCGCAGGCGCTGCTTTTCCACCCGCCATTCCCCGCCCGCTCGGGGCAAACCGCCGCTGTGGCTGTGCTGGCTGCTGTGGCCATGCAGGCGCCGGAAGTTCTCATTGACAGCTGCTGCGGCCGCGCCTTTGGGCGTGTCGAGCTTGTAGTGGTCCTCGTGCTGGCGGAAGGCCGGCAGCACCTTGTCCCAGCGCCAGTCGTCCTCGCCGGTCAGGGCCGCCCACTGGTCGTAGTCGCGCGCCTGACCGCGCATGTAAATCATGCCGTTGATGCTGGAGCAGCCGCCCAGGGTCTTGCCGCGCGGGTAACGCAGGCTGCGCCCGTTCAGGCCCGCGTCGGGCTCGGTGTTGTAGAGCCAGTCGGTGCGCGGGTTGCCGATGCAGTAGAGGTAACCGACCGGCACGTGGATCCAGTGGTAGTCGTCCTTGCGCCCGGCCTCGATCAGCAACACACGTTTGGACGCGTCGGCGCTGAGTCGGTTGGCCAGCAGGCAACCCGCCGTGCCGGCGCCGACGATGATGTAGTCAAACGTGTTGTCGCTCATGCTTGTTGTCTCGTTGTTGTTCTCTTTTGTTGAATTAGCCTATGCAGCGCCATCTGGCCCCTGCGTGCCTCAAGCCAGCGCGGGTCCGGCTTTGCCGGCTCCGAAGAGTCGCCGCTTCTGGCGGTGGCACCGGGCATGGAGGCCGCTTCGGGGGGGAACCTATTTCGCGGTTGGCATCACGAATTCCGCACCCTTGCCGATGCTCTCCGGCCAGCGCTGCATGATGGACTTCTGCTTGGTGTAGAAACGCACGCCTTCCTCGCCGTAAGCATGCATGTCGCCGAACAAACTTTTCTTCCAGCCGCCAAAGCCGTGCCAGGCCATGGGCACCGGAATCGGCACATTGATGCCGACCATGCCGACCTCGATGCGGCGGCTGAACTCACGCGCCACGTTGCCGTCACGCGTGAAGCAGCTCACCCCGTTGCCGAACTCGTGGGCGTTGATCAGCGCCACAGCGTCCTTCAGGTCCTTGACGCGCACGCAGGACAGCACCGGGCCGAAGATTTCTTCCCGGTAAATTTTCATCTCGGGCGTCACGTGGTCGAACAGCGTGCCGCCCATCCAGAAACCAGCATCGCAACCCTTGCCTGCGTCCTTGCCGGTGAAGCCGCGGCCGTCCACCAGCAGCTTCGCGCCTTCCTTGACGCCCTGTTCGATATAGCCGGTGATGCGGCTGTGCGCTGCAGCGGTGACGATGGGGCCCATCTCGGCCGCCAGGTTCTCGCCATCCAGCACCTTCAGGGTTTTGGCGCGTTCGGCCAGCTTGGGGATCAGCCGCTCGGCCGCGTCACCCACCAGCACCGCCACCGAGATCGCCATGCAGCGCTCGCCGGCCGAGCCGTAACCGGCGCCTATCAACGCATCGACCGCCTGGTCGATGTCGGCATCGGGCATGACCACCATGTGGTTTTTAGCGCCACCCAGGGCCTGCACACGTTTGCCGTGGCGCGCGCCGGTCTCGTAGATGTAGTTGGCAATCGGCGTGGAGCCCACGAAAGACACCGCCTTGACATCGGGATGCACCAGCAGCGCATCGACCGCCTCCTTGTCGCCCTGCACCACGTTGAAGACGCCGTCAGGCAGGCCGGCCTGCTTGAGCAGTTCGGCGATGTAGAGGCTGGGGCTGGGGTCGATCGGGCTGGGCTTGAGCACAAAGCAGTTGCCGGCCGCAATCGCCACCGGGAACATCCACATGGGCACCATCACCGGGAAGTTGAAGGGCGTGATGCCGGCGACCACGCCCAGTGGCTGGCGCAGGGTCCAGTTGTCAATCCCGGTGGAGACCTGGTCGGTGAAGTCGCCCTTGAGCAGTTGCGGGATGCCGCAGGCGAACTCGACGATGTCGATGCCGCGCGAGACCTCGCCCTGGGCGTCGGTGAACACCTTGCCGTGTTCGGCGGTGATCATGTGGGCCAGCGTGTCCTTGTTCTGGTTGAGCAGCTCGAGGAACTTGAACATCACGCGGGCCCGGCGGATCGGCGGTGTGTCGGCCCAGGCCGGGAAGGCGGCCAGGCCGGCGGCCACGGCAGCATCGACCTCAGCCGCATTGGCCAGCGCGACCCGGCCCGTGACGGCGCCGGTGGCGGGGTTGAAGACGTCCTGGCTGCGGCCGGACTGGCCTGCGACCGGACGGCCGTTGATCGCGTGGCCTATGCCCTGGACAGCGGGGTTCATATTTGGTTGGCTCATATCATTCATTGTCAGTCTCCATGGGTATCTGCAGAGACTACCGGACTCAAGCGGGACGCGCCACTTTGAATTTCTCAACGGTGTTATAAATATTCCTAATAATGGACATCCAGACACTCCGGATCTTTGCGGCCGTGGCCCGGGAGGGCAACCTCTCACGCGCCGCTGACAAACTGGCCCTGACCCAGCCCGCGGTCAGCCTGCAAATCAAGGGCCTGCAAGCGGCCACCGGCCTGACCCTGTTCACGCGCAGCGCGCAGGGCATGAACCTGACGCGGGATGGCGCCGCCCTGCTGCCGCTGGCCGACAAGGTGCTGGCCGCGCAGGCAGACTTCAAAAACGCCGCCGCCGGCCTGCACACCCAGGTGCGCGGCCGGCTGCGCATAGGCACCATCCTCGATCCCGAGTTCACCCGTCTCGGGGCTTTTTTGAAGGTGCTGGTGGAAACCGCGCCGCAGGTGGAGACCGAGTTGCGCCAGGCCATGAGCGGGGACGTGCTGGCGCAGATCGACAGCGGTGAACTCGATGTGGGCTTTTACCTCGGTGCGCCCGGCCCGGCCCGGCCCGGTCCTCCGGGTTCTGAAACAAATCGGGCGGCAGCCCTTTCCAGACGAGCGCAGCAAGCTATGAATTCAGGAGCAAGCCGGTCCCATGATCTGGCGCCCCAGTTTGCGGTCCGGGAACTGATGCACTTCACTTACCGCGTGCTGGCGCCGGCCGGCTGGGGGCCGCGGGTGCTGGGCCGGGACTGGAAGGCACTGGCGGCCTTGCCATGGATTGCCACGCCACCGGCGTCCGCCCACCACCGCCTGCTGGCCAGCGTGTTCGAACCGCTGGGTGTGGAGCCGAGGCGCGTGGCGCTGGTGGACCAGGAGGCGTCCATGCTGGATCTGGTCAAGTCCGGCGTCGGTCTGAGCCTGGTGCGCGATTCGATTGCGATGCGCGAGTCGCAGTCCGCCGGCATGGTGATTGCCGACCAGGTCAGCCTGCAAAGTGTGCTGGGCTTCGTCAGCCTTCAGTCGCAGCGCCACGCGCCGGTGGTGGCCAAGGCCTGGCAGGCGCTGGATGCGGTCTGGTGCTGACAGCCGCCTGTGGCCCATCGCATCAGGCTGGATGGCCGGCGCTGTAGGACAGGAGGACGGCCGTTTGGCGCCAAATGCCTGTAGCCGCGCAGCAGGGTGCTGGATTACCATGGGCTTCACCCGGCTTCTGCGGCGCGCCTGCGCAGGGGCATGCCTCATGGTCAAATTTCCCGAGCACACGCACCATCACATCCATGCCATCTCCGGAGGAAATCGCTGCAGGCGAATCCGCCCCGCACATTGATTCCCAGGATTCGCCCGAAGGCGCGTCCTGCCGGGTGCTGGGCTTCTGGACTGCCGGCGAGCTGACGGCGCGCCCGGTCTGGGAGGCGCTGACCGCCGCGCTGAAGGCGCAGGGCAGCGATGCCGGCCGCACCGTGCGCTGGGATTTGCGCGGCATCGACCAGCTCGATCACCTGGGCGCGCAGGTGTTGTGGGACCACTGGGGCCGGCAATGGCCTGAAAACATCGAGATCGGCGAGGCGCAGCGCGCGGTGCTGGAGCGCGTCGCCGAATTCAGCGTGGATCGGCCCGTCGTGCCCGCGCCAGGTTTCAAGCAGGGCTTTCTCAAGCTCGGCGAAGGCCTGCTGTCTGTCGTCCACCACTTCACCGATCTGGTGGCGCTGGTGGGGCGGCTGATGCTCAATCTGGTGAAGCTGGCCAAGCGGCCGGGCGATGGCCCGTGGCGCGACCTGTCCGGCCACCTGTACCACATTGGCGCCACCGCCTTGCCGATCACCGCGCTGGTCGGCTTCCTGATCGGCGTCGTGCTGGCTTACCTGATCTCACAGCAGCTCAAGCAGTTCGGCGCCGACGCCTTCATCGTCAACATCCTGGGCATTTCGCTGATCCGCGAACTCGGCCCGGTGCTGGCCGCCATCCTGATCGCCGGACGTTCCGGCTCGGCCATCACCGCACAGATCGGTGTGATGCGCGTGACCGAGGAGCTCGACGCCATGCGGGTGATGGGCATCGCCCACAGCTACCGGCTGGTGATGCCGCGGGCGCTGGCGCTGGCGGTGGTGATGCCGCTGATCAGCGTCTGGACCACGATTTCCGCGCTGGTGGGCGGCATGCTGGCTGCAGACCTGGCCATGGGCATCACGCCCTCGTTTTTCATCAACGCGCTGCCGGCCGCGGTGGACGCCGCCAACCTGACGCTGGCCACCGCCAAGTCGGTGGTGTTCGGCGTGCTGATCGCGCTGATCGGTTGTCACTTCGGGTTGCGCGTCAAGCCCAACACCGAAAGCCTGGGCCAGGGCACGACCGCCTCGGTCGTGACCTCGATCACCGTGGTGATCCTGGTCGATGCGCTGTTTGCCGTGTTGTTCAAGAACGTGGGGACCTGATGCAACACGCGGCTCCAGCGACTCGCCAGAACTCCGATGCCGCAGACGTGGTGGTCGATATCGCCGGCCTGTCCACCGTCTTCACCAACGGCGACAAGCAGTCGGTGGTGCACAAGGACCTGGACCTGACGATACAGCGCGCCGAGTTTCTGTCGCTGGTCGGCGGCTCGGGCACCGGCAAGACGGTGCTGCTGCGCCAGATGCTGGGGCTGGAGCAGCCCACCACCGGCGAGATCACGGTGCTGGGCAAGCCGGCGGCCGAACTCGGCAAGCGCGGCGCAGCGCAGCGTGTCGGCATATTGTTCCAGCAGGGCGCGCTGTTTTCGGCCTTCACGGTACTGGAGAACATCGCCTTTCCGCTGCGCGAGCTCAAGACCCTGCCGGACGCGCTGATCTACGAGGCAGCCATGGTCAAGCTGCAGATGGTCGGGCTGGCGCCCGAACACGCCGACAAGATGCCCAGCGACCTGTCGGGTGGCATGGTCAAGCGCGTGTCGCTGGCCCGGGCCCTGATCATGGACCCGCCGCTGTTGCTGCTCGACGAGCCGACCGCCGGGCTGGACCCGGACAGTTCGGACAGTTTTTGCGCATTGCTGCGCGCGCTGCACAAGGGCATGGGCCTGACGGTGGTGATGGTCACGCACGACCTCGACACCCTGTTCGAGCTCAGCACGCGCATCGCCGTGCTGGCCGACCAGAAGGTGATTGTCAGCGGTCCGCCGCGCGAGGTGATTGCTTTTCCGCATCCTTTTATTCGCAACTTTTTCCTCGGGGAGCGCGGCCAGCGGGCCATGGAGTTGCTGCGCGAGTATCCGTTTACTGTATGAGGTACCTCGAAGAGGTAGTAAGGACTTAAAAAATGGAAAACAAAGCCCATGCCCTGGCCGCCGGCGCGTTTGTGCTGGTGGTTGCCGCCCTGCTGGCGCTGCTGGCGGTCTGGCTGACCCGCGACAACGGCGAACGCAACCTCTATGAGTTGTCCACGCGCGAGACCATCTCCGGCCTGCAGCCGCAGGCGCAGGTGCGTTTTCGCGGCGTGCCGGTCGGCAAGGTCGAGTTCATCGGCTTCGACCACAAGACCGCCGGCAATGTGCTGATCCGCATCTCGGTCGAGGTCGGCACACCGCTGACCCAGTCCACCTTTGCCACCATCAGTTCCCAGGGCGTCACCGGCCTCGGCTTCATCCAGCTCGAGGACGATGGGCCTTCCACGGTGGCGCTGGTGCCGAACGACGACGACCCGCCGCGCATCCCGCTCAAGCCCGGGCTGCTGGACAAGCTGCTGAACAAGAGCGAGGTCATCATGGACCAGGTCGAGGCCGCCAGCACCAAGCTCAACAAGCTGCTGGGCGACGGCAACCAGGAGGCGCTGATGAGTGCGGTCAACAATTTCAGCCAGGCCGCCGACAGCATCAACAAGGTGGTGCTGAAGATGGATCCGGTGGTGTCCAGCCTGCCCAAACTGAGCCAGGAAGCCAGCGCGACCATGAAGTCGCTCAAGACCGCGGCCGACGATGTCTCCAAAACTGCCACCAGCGTGACGGCCACCGCCGAACGCCTGAATGCCAAGGGCGGCCCCATCGACAAGGTGGCCGAAGGTGGCGCGGCGCTGGCGGCCACGGTCGAGACCTTCAGCGCCGCGACCCTGCCGCGGCTGGGCGAGGTGGCCGAGGAAACCGCCCGCGCCATGCGCCAGCTCCGGCGCACCGTCAATGCGGTGGATGACAACCCGCAGTCGCTGATTTTTGGCAATGGCCCGCCCACACCCGGTCCGGGTGAAAAAGGCTTCACCGCTCCCGGAGGAAAACCATGAACCCGTCGACTGCTATCAATTCAGTAGCTGCTTGTGCACATCCAGCGGGCGCTGGAGGTAGATTTGGCTTGATGTTGACGCTGGCGCTGCTGCTGGTCGCGTGTTCGGCCCTGCCCGACAAGCCGATGCGCGCTGCGCTGTATGACTTCGGGCCCGGTGCGCTGGCGCCCGCACCGGCGACGCGCCAGGCGCCGCTGCCGCCGATTGCACTGGCGGATATTTCCACGCCCGGCGGCGTGCTGGACAACCAGTCGGTGCTGTACCGGCTGGCCTATGACGATGCGCAGCAATTGCGGCCCTACTCCCAGGCGCGCTGGAGCATGCCACCGGCGCAGCTGATCCGCCAGCGCCTGCGCGATACGCTGGGCCGCACGCGCGCCGTGCTCAACGCCGGCGAAGGCCCGGCGCTGAATCGCAGCGTCAACCAGGGCGTGTTGCCGCGTGTGTTGCAGCTTGAGCTCGACGAGTTCAGCCACTTCTTCGAGACGCCCGGGCGCAGCGTCGGACTGATCCGCCTGCGCGCCACGCTGGTGGAGGCCACGCCCAGCGGTGAAAAACTGCTGGCCCAGCGCAGCGTCACGGTGCAGCGCCCCGCACCCAGCGCCGATGCGCCCGGCGGTGTGCGCGCCCTCACCGCCGCGACCGATGCGGCGATTGAAGAGATTGCGACATGGCTGCAACAGGTCCCTTGAACCTGGAGGACAAGCTTCGGCAAGCCGGGCTGGAGCTGCTCGGCAACTGCCAGAAGATGTCCGGGCGCGGTCCGGGACTGCTCGAACATTCGGCCCTGCTGGAAGATTTCACGCCGCAGGAGCTCGACACCCTGGGCGAAGCCATGCTGCTGGTCCGTGCGCAGCCGGGCCAGGTGCTGATCAGCGAAGGCGACGAGGGCGACTGGTTGCTGCTGCTGCTCAGCGGCACGGTGGACGTGACCAAGGCCACACCGCCCGGCGAGGATGACGAGCAGGCTTCGCAGGAAGAGTTTTCGCGCCTGGGCGTGGCCACCGAAGGCGCGTCGCTGGGCGAGATGTCGATGTTCGACCGCGATGTGCGCTACGCCACCTGCACCGCCATCGACACGGTGGAGGCCGCGCTGCTGACCCGCGCCGCCATCGGCCAACTGATCCGCCAGCACCCCGGCGTGGGCGCCAAGCTGGTGGTCAAGATCACCCAGCTGCTGGCCCAGCGCCTGCGCAACACCAGCAACCGGCTGGTCAAGATGCTACAAAAACAGTAGCTGCCTGCGCTTGTCGGAAAAGGGCTGGAGGGCGATTCGGCTACAAACTCCGGCCCAGCACCGGAAACAGCTTGAGCAGCCCGCCGGTCATCACCTCGATGGCCAGCGCCGCCAGGATCAGGCCCATCAGGCGCGTCATCACGTTGATGCCGGTTTTGCCGAGCACGCGCGCAATCGGGTCGGCCAGCGCAAAACAGACCGCCGTCGCCAGGCCGATCACCACGCCGTAACCGACCAGGGTCGCCAGTTGCAGCACGTTCTGGGCCTTTTCAGCGTAGATCACCACGGTGGACATGGTGGCCGGGCCGGTCAGCAGCGGGATGGTCAGCGGCACCACCGCGATGCTGGCGCCCATCGCGGCTTTTTCGGCGCCGTCCTCGAGTTCGTGGGTCTGCGCCTTGACCTCGGCCGGCTGCGCGTTGAGCATGTTCATGGAACTGATCAGCAGCAGCATGCCGCCGCCGACCTGGAAGCTGGCCAGCGAGATGCTGAAAAATTCCAGGATCTGCAGCCCCAGCAGCGCGCTGGTGGCGATCACCAGGAAGGCGGTGAAGGCGGCGGTGATGACGGTGCGGCGCCGCTGGTCCGGCGAAAAATCACGCGTGTAGTGGATGAAGAAGGGCACGATCGCCAGCGGGTTGACGATGGCCAACAAAGTCACCAGAGGTTTGAAATCCATCATGGGCCTTTCACAGGGATCATTTTTCCGCCGGGCCGCCCCAAGGAAAAAACGGCCCCCTCGGGGGGCAGCGTATTACACGAAGTGAAAAGCGTGGGGGCCATTCCATCCATCAGCGGCCCCCTGTGATGTCGAGCAGCGCGCCTGTCGTGTAGCTCGACTCGGCACCCATCAGCCAGACAATGCTTTGCGCGATTTCTTCGGCCGTGCCCGGCCGTTGCATTGGAATTTGCGGCGATAGGTCACGCGCGCGATCGGGCAGTCCGCCCGAGGCATGGATTTCGGTGTCTATGATGCCCGGCCGCACCGCGTTGACACGGATGCCTTCGGCCGCCACCTCTTTGGCCAGGCCGATGGTGAAGACATCGACCGCGCCCTTGGCCGCCGCATAGTCCACGTACTGGGCCGGCGCGCCGAGACGCGCCGCGACGCTGGAAACATTCACAATCGCGCCGCCCGCGCCGCCATAACGTGTGCTCATGCGCTTGACCGCTTCGCGCGCGCAGACCATGGTGCCGATCACGTTGATGTCGAACATACGCTTGAGTCGCGCCACACTCATGCCGTCCACGCGTTCGGTGCGGTCCACCACCCCGGCGTTGTTGACCAGCGCCGTCAGCCGGCCCAGTTTGGCGTCCACCTTCTCGAACATGGCCAGCACCTGGGCTTCATCGGCCACATCGGCCTGCACCGTGATGGCGGTGCCGCCGCCCTCGCGGATCTTGCGCACCACCTCGTCGGCAGCCAGCGAGTTGGCACTGTAGTTGACGGCGACGGCGTAACCCTGACGGGCGGCCAGCAGCGCCGTGGCGGCGCCTATGCCGCGCGAGGCGCCGGTGATCAATACAAGCTTGGACAAATCCGGCCTCCAGCAAAAAAGGGCAAACCCGGTTACAACCGGGGACCAAATCAATGTACATCAACCGGCTGCAGAGCCAACAGGAGACACCCTTGAGCATCAGCATCGACTACTACTTCACGCCGCAAAGTCCCTGGACCTACCTGGGCCACCAGCGCTTTGTGCAGATCGCTGCAGCGGCCGGCGCGGCGGTGCGGGTGCTGCCGGTGGACTTCGGCAAGATATTCCCGATCTCCGGCGGATTGCCGCTGGGACAGCGCGCGCCGCAGCGCCAGGCCTACCGGCTGGTGGAGTTGCAGCGCTTCAGCGAGCACCTGCAGATGCCGCTGAACCGCCAGCCCAAATTTTTCCCTGTGGGCGGCGACCCGGCGGCGCGCTTGATCACCGCCGTGGACCAGCAGGACGGCAGCGCTGCGGCGCTGGCGCTGGCCGGCGCCATCTTTCGCGCGGTCTGGGCCGAGGAGCGCGACATTGCCAGCGAGGCGGTGCTGGCAGAGATTCTGCTTGCCAGTGGCGGGGATTCCGCGCGGATGGCACAGTCCAGGTCACCGGAGACCCAGCAGCTGTATGAAGCGAACACCCAGCAGGCGATCACCGCCGGCGTGTTCGGCGCGCCCAGCTATGTGGTCGGCGGCGAGATTTTCTGGGGCCAGGACCGGCTGGACCTGCTTGAGAAAAAGCTTGCCGCGAAGTAAATTGAATCCGTCACCAGCACCATTTGCGCCACCAGGAGACTTTCACCATGGGTAAATTCATCGACCTCAAATCCGCCGACGGCTTCGGTTTCCCGGCCTACGTGGCCGAACCGGCCGGCAAGCCCACAGGCGCCGTTGTCGTGCTGCAGGAAATCTTCGGCGTCAACTCGCACATCCGCTCGGTCGCCGATGGCTACGCCGCGGCCGGTTACCTGGCGGTGGCGCCGGCCACTTTTCACCGAGTCAAACCGGGTGTCGACATGGGCTACACCGAAGCCGACATGAACGCCGGTTTTGCGCTCAAGACCGCGGTCGAGACCTTGCCGGCGCCCGGCGTGATGTTGGACATCCAGGCCGCGATCAACCATGCGGCGCAGACCTCGGGCGGCAAGGTCGGCATCGTCGGGTTTTGCTGGGGCGGCCTGCTGGCCTGGCGCGCGGCCTGCACGCTGTCGGGCCTGTCGGCGGCCGTGCCTTATTACGGCGGCGGCATGACAGCGGGCGATGAGCCGGGGCGCCAGCCGGCCTGCCCGGTCATGGCCCACTTCGGCAACCAGGACCACTGGATCCCGCTGGACACGGTCGAGGCCTTCAAGAAAGCCCAGCCCGGCGTCGAGGTGCACGTGTATGAAGCCAACCACGGCTTCAACTGCGACCAGCGTGGCTCGTACAACGAGGCCGCTGCCGCACTGGCGAAGCAGCGTTCGCTGGCGTTTTTCGCCAAACACCTGGGCTGACCGCGCCCCGGTTGCCGTTTGTTTTTGCGCCGGGGCGGCGGCACAATGAGCGGCTTCAGGGGCAGGGGAGAACATGGCCAAAACATCGGTCCAGCGTATCAACGACACGCTGCACTACCTTCAGAACACCAACCTGGTCACAGGGCCCGAAAGAGCCGCAGCCGACCAGCTGGTCCAGGCCTTTCTGGCCGCTGCCTATCCCCTGGGCGCCCTGTCGGCGGGTTATGCCGCCCTGTCATCGGCGCTGTCGCTGGGCAAACATGTGTTCCAGGACCCGCGCCGCGAGATGGCCCGCACGCTGTTCCTGCTGTGGAAGGCGATCGAGCATTTTGACGGGACCTTCACCCTTCCCCACACCCAGATCGGCCAGATCGGCTTTGCCACCGTGCGCGAGCAGCTGGCCAGCTATATCCGCAAGGCCTGCTGTGTGCTGGACCAGGTCAACGGCGGGCACGCGGGCGCGGACTGGGCCGTGGCTGCGCTGCAGGCCAACCCGCTGACCTTTCTCAGGTTCAACAAGGTGGTGGTCTTTGGGGCGGGCGCGCACAACCCAAACGCCGCTCAAAATGTACAGCCCTGCGATGTTTACTACGAGGCGCTGCAGGACCGCTATGTGTTTCGCGTTGGCAGCGCGCCTTATCCACCGTATGCGACGTCGATCCAGGTGGAAAGCGTGACGGCGTTTCACTGGACGGATCCGCGTTATGTGCCGCCCTTGAACCCGGTGGGGCAGCACAACATTGCCACCACCAACTTCACCCACCTGACCGGGTTTCAGCTCAGCGGCGCAAACATCATGGTGACCACGCAGTTCACGGGCTGCGCCTTCTGCATGGCCGAGCACGGGGGCAGCATGTACTGCGCGCACGTGTCGCCCGCAGGTGTGCCGGGCAAGACTCCCAACACCACAGGCAACATCCTGGCGGCACGAATCATGACCACGGGGCAGATGCAGAATGCCGGCGCTATTGCGCCCCGGGTGTTTGGCCGCAACATCGGAAGCCCGCCGAACGGCGGTGGCTACAACATAGGAGGCGGAGGTGGCCCCACGACTTACATGACGGTCATCGGTTTTCCGGGTGGCACCAGCTACGAGATATATTCGCAAACCACGGTCAACGACGCCATCGTGGGCTTGCCGGTTCAAATTTACTGATCGGACGGAATCATGCTCACCAGCCCTTTTTTCAAGTCTTTCAGCCCTCCAGGCAGGGTGTGGCGGGCGCAAGCAGCTATTGTTTTGATAGCGTTTTCGGCCTTCGCGCAAGCCGCGGACTACAGCGGCCCGCTGTTCGACGCCCACCTGCATTACAACGTGGAGGCCTGGGACGGCCGGGCCGGACCGCACGGGCCCGACGATGTGCTGGCGCGCATGAAACGCAACGGCGTGCGCGCCATCGTCGCCAATTCGCGGCCCAACGATGGCACCAAGGCGCTGGCGTCGCTGGAACAGACGAAACAGGCCGGCGTGACGGTGGTGCCCTTCATCCGCCTTTATCGCAACCGCGCCGACTACGACAACTGGTACCGCGACGAGACCATTTACGAAATGGTGCAGGCCGAATTCGCGCGCGGCGTGAGCGGCGCCCAGGCCGGCCCGTACAAGGGCATCGGCGAATTCCACCTGTATGACAGCGCCAACGCCAACGGGCCGGTGGCGAAAAAACTCATGCAGTTTGCCGAGAAGAACAATCTCGCCATCCTCTCGCATGTTGACGACGTGGCCATCGACCTGCTGATGGCGCACGCACCCAAAGCGCGGCTGATCTGGGCGCATACCGGCATAGGCGGCGTACCGGCCGCGCGCGTGGACGCGCTGTTTGCGCGTTACCCGAGCTTGATGGGCGAGCTGTCCTACCGGCCCGGCCTGACCTGCGATGCCGGCAAGTTGTGCCCCGAGTGGCGCGCGCTGCTGCTCAAGTACCCGACGCGTTTCATGATCGGCTCGGACACCTGGGTCAACCAGCGCTGGCAGTATTACGACGAGCTCATGAAGGGCTACCGCACCTGGCTGGGCGACCTGCCGCCCGATGTGGCACGCGGCATCGGCTGGGGCAATGGGGCTGCCGCTTTTGGCATCGCCACGCCATAAAACATCAGATGATCCAGCTGCATTACTCACCCAGCACGGCAGCCATGGTGCCGCACATCCTGCTGGAAGAGCTGGGCCTGCCCTTTGAAAAGGTGCTGGTCGACACCTCCATTGGCGCGCACCGAACCGAGGCTTACCGCCAGCTCAATCCCAACGGCCTGGTCCCGACCCTGGTCGACGGCGAACTGGTGCTGTATGAAACCGCCGCGATCTGCCTGCACCTCAGCGATACCCACCCCGAGGCCGGGCTGGCGCCGCCGCTGGGGAGTAGGGAGCGCGCGGATTGCTACAAGTGGCTGATGTGGCTGACCAACACCTTGCAGGCCACGCTGATCGTCTATTTTTATCCGGAGCGTTCGGTGGCGCCGGGCAATGCTGCCGGCGCGGCCGAGGTCAAGGCGCAGGCCGAACTCCGGATAGGCGGCATGCTGGACCAGCTCGATACCGAACTGGCGAAGCGCGGCGGGCCGTGGTTTGCCGGCAAGGCCTACAGCCTGCTCGATGCCTATGTGTTCACGCTGTGCCGCTGGACACGCAACTTCGCCTCGCCCGCAGCCCGCACCCGACCGCATCTGGGCCCGTACTTGCAGCGCATGCTGGCGCGCCCGGCCGTGCAGCGCGTGCTGGCGGCGGAAGAACTTTCTCCGCCTTTTGTCTAGTCCTTGAGCAGGGCGTCGAGTTCGAGCGCATTGCTGACCGCCGCGCCCGAGGCGGTGTTGTCGAAGATGCACCAGACGGCTTCGCCGCTGTCGGCGCTTTCGCGCAGTTTCAGCGCCAGGGCCTGCAGCGTCGCCTGGCCATAGGCCGAGTAATACATGCGCGGCGAGCCGTGCAGCCGCACATAGACCAGGCCGGGCCAGCCACCCGGTGCGGCGCCGGGCGCATGGCGCACCGGGTCGGCCAGCACGCGGGCTATGCGCCACTTCTCCAGGGCGGCATCGACGTCCGGCGTGAACCAGCTCGCATGGCGCGGCTCCAGCGCGACCGGCCCCGCATGTTGTGCGCGCAAGGCCTTAAAAAATGATGGTGCTGCGGCGGCATCAAACACCAGGCTGGGCGGCAACTGCACCAGCAGGCAGCCGAGCTTGTCGCCCAGGCCCGCAGCTTGCGCGAGGAATCCGTCCAGCAATCCGCCGCAGTCGCGCAAGCGGCGTTCGTGCGTGATGGTTTTGGGCAGCTTGACCGAAAAACGGAAGTGATGCGGCACACTGCCGGCCCAGCGTTCATAGGTCGCCGGCTGGTGCGGCCGGTAAAACGAGGAGTTGATTTCCGCCGCCATCAAACGCCCGGCGTAACGCTGCAAATGGGTGCCGGCTTCCGCAAATGCCGGCCAGCTGTCACGCGGCAAGCTCCAGCCGGCGCAACCGGTATGGACGGGCGATGCCGGCGCCGCCACGAATCTGCCCGCCGGCTGCGCTCAGCGCCGGGTGCGCGCGAGGTAGTCCTTGCGCCAGAACACCACGCCGAGTGTGAGCGCGACGAAGACCATCGAAGCCATGGCCCACCAGAAACCACTGGGCAGGTGCAGCAACGGCGTGAACTCGAAGTTCATGCCGAAGATGCCGGCGATCAGGTTCAGCGGCAGGAAGATGGCGGTCAGCGCGGTCAGGGTGCGCATGATGTCGTTGGTGCGGTTGCTTTGCGCGCTGAAGTGGATCTGCACCACGGTTTCGGCCGACTGCTCGAGACGGCGCGCGTGGTGTACCACCCGCTCGATGTGTTCGATGACGTCGCGTGCACGCGCCACCATCTGGTCGCGGCGCGTCTGTGCCAGCTGGGCATCGGCGGCAAAAGACGACATCGGCTGCTCGCGCAGCGAGTCCAGCCACTCCTGCATCGCGTCGTGCTGCTCGTCGCACAGGTCCTCGAGCACATGCAGCTGGCTGCGCGCGCCCATCAGCGAGCCCCAGTTGATGAAACGCGAGTTGGGCTTGAGCAACTCGGCCTGCCAGTGTTCGAGCTGGGTGGTCAGGTCCTTGCGCACGTCGAGGTAACTGTCCACCATGGCGTTGACCATGCGCAGCACCAGGTCTGCCGGGCTGGACGGGATGCGGCTGCGCGCCGACACCGCGTCCACACTGAATTTGGCATCGGTCAGGGAACGCTCGATGAAACTTTTGGCGGTGTAGCAGCCGCGTGGATGCACGCTGATCAGCAGCCGGTCGAACACCACGAACCCGACGGCGCGCGAACTGATGCGGTTGAAGGCGGCCAGGCCGCCCTTGGGTTTGCTGCGCGCCTGGCCGCTCTGCCCGTGGTAGGCCTGGACCGCCGACTCGTGTTCGGCTTCGGCGCGGGTTTCGGAGAGCGTCGCCAGCCGGCGGAAGATGATCAGGTCGTAAATCGAGGTGAAGTCGTAGTGCGAGGGATGGATCGCGCTGCCCAGGTCCTGGCAATGCAGGTCCAGCAGGGCCGAGCCGCCGAGCTGCTGCGCCGCCTGCTGCAGCAGCGGCAGGCGGGTTTCAAACTCCTCGCGATCGACAAAAACCCAGACGAAGCCATCGGACGGCGCCGTGGGGGGCAGCCCGTCCGAAAAACGCAGGCTGTCGGCGGTGAATTCGACGATTTGCACGGTGTCTGTCCGGTTTGTTGGTTAAATTGGCCGTTGGCCCTTGCCGGTCGTGCGCAAGCAGCTATGTTTTTTGTAGCAAACGGGCGGCGGCGATGGCGAAGTAAGTCAGCACGCCGTCGGCGCCGGCGCGCTTGAAGGCCAGCAGGCTTTCCATCATCACCGCATCGTGGTCCAGCCAGCCGTTCTGCGCCGCTGCCTTGAGCATCGCGTATTCGCCGCTGACCTGGTAGGCGAAGGTCGGCACGCCGAACTCGTCCTTCACGCGGCGCACCACGTCCAGGTAAGGCATGCCGGGCTTGACCATCACCATGTCGGCGCCTTCGGCGATGTCCATGGCCACTTCGCGCAGGGCTTCGTTGCTGTTGCCCGGGTCCATCTGGTAAACCTTCTTGTCGGCCTTGCCGAGGTTGCCGGCGGAGCCCACCGCATCGCGGAAGGGGCCATAGAAGGCACTCGCGTATTTGGCGCTGTAGGCCATGATCCGCGTGTGGATCAGCTTGCGCGATTCGAGCGCTTTGCGGATCGCGCCGATGCGGCCGTCCATCATGTCGCTGGGCGCCACGATGTCCACGCCGGCTTCGGCCTGGGCCAGCGCCTGGCCGACCAGCAGTTCAATCGTCTCGTCGTTGAGGATGTAGCCGGTCTCCTTGTCGGGCAGGCCGTCCTGGCCGTGACTGGTGAACGGGTCCAGCGCCACGTCGGTCATCACGCCGAGTTCGGGGAAACGTTTTTTCAATTCGCGCACCACGCGCGGCACCAGGCCGTCGGGGTTCAGCGCCTCCTTGCCGTCATAGGTCTTGAGCGAGGCGTCGATCACCGGGAACAGCGCCATCACCGGGATGCCGAGCTGCACACACTCTTCGGCCACCGGCAGCAGCAGGTCCAGGCTCAGGCGCTCGACACCGGGCATGGAGCTCACGGCTTCGCGCCGGTTCTTGCCGTCGGTGACAAACACCGGGTAGATCAGGTCGTGCGCGCTGAGTGCGTTTTCACGCACCAGGTTGCGCGTGAAGCTGTCGCGGCGCAGGCGGCGCGGCCGGCCGGAAGGATAGGGGGCGAAGACGGTCATTGGCAAATTCTGCCATGCCCGCTGCTTTGCAAGGGCGCAGGCCGCCGGCCGCATTCGGCAAGCCAGGCGTGCAGGCAAAAAAATGCCCGGATGACACTGGGTCAGCCGGGCCTGGAAGCCTTTTTGCTGTGACACGTAAAGGCACCCGCTCAGGGAGGAAAAGCGGGATGCTGCCACCAAAAGGTAACAACACCTGTCAATTTTAGTCCCGTGGGCGGGATGTGACAAGGGCCGGGCCGAATCGTCGGGCGCCGCCGCGCGGGCCTGCGGGCTACACTTCGCCCATGCTCTGGGTCAAATCACTTCACATTGTTTTTGTCGCCAGCTGGTTTGCAGGCCTGTTCTACCTGCCGCGCATTTTTGTGAACCTGGCGATGGTGCCGCCCGAAAGCGTCGCCGAGCGCGAGCGCCTGATCCTGATGGCGCGCAAGCTGCTCCGCTTCACCACCCTGCTGGCCGTGCCCGCACTGGTGTTCGGCTTGTGGCTGTGGCTGGGTTACGGCATAGGCCGCGGGCCTGGCAACGGCTGGATGCACGCGAAGCTGGTCGTGGTGGTGCTGGCGATCGGCTACCACCATGCCTGCGGCCGCATCCTTGCCAAATTCATCGCGCAGCGCAACACGCGCAGCCACGTGTGGTGGCGCTGGTTCAACGAAGTGCCGGTGCTGCTGTTGCTGGCAGCGGTTGTGCTGGTGGTCGTCAAGCCGTTCTGACGGACAGGACGGCACCGCGTGAACTCCCCGAATTCGCCAGCGGACGCGGTCGAACCGGCTTCGCCGGGCGACTCGCGTCGTCCCCTGGAAGGGGAGGCAGAACTACACGATGCGCAGCATCGTGAGGATGTCAGGGGTGTGCCACCTGTTTCCCTGCAAGGGGGAAAGGAGCTACGCGAAGCAACGCGGAGTGAGGACGATGGGGGTGTGCAATCAGCCTCCTGGCCCCTCGCGCTGGCCACGATGTGCCTGATTGTTTACGCCAGCCTCTACCCCTTTGCCGAGTGGCGCAACCAGGGCATCTCACCGCTGCATTTCCTGACCGCGTCCCTGCCGCGTTACTGGACAGGTTTCGATGTCGGCGTCAACCTCGCCGGTTATGCGCCACTCGGTTTTTTGCTGGCCCTTGCAGCGCTGCGCAGCGGCCGCATACGCTGGGCCGTCAGCGTGGCGGTGCTTGCTGCGGGCGGCTTGTCGCTGGCCATGGAAACCCTGCAAAGCTACCTGCCTTCGCGCGTGCCCTCGAACGTGGATTTCGCGCTGAACACCACCGGCGCCTGGCTGGGCGCCTGCAGCGCCTGGCTGCTGGAAAAAGCCGGCGCCATTGCGCGCTGGAGCCGGGTGCGCGCGCGCTGGTTTGTGCGCGACGCGCGCGGCGCCCTGGTGCTGCTGGCGCTGTGGCCGGTGGCGCTGCTGTTTCCCGCCTCGGTGCCGCTGGGCCTGGGGCAGGTGATCGAGCGCCTGGAGTACTGGCTGGCCGAGATGCTGGCGGACACGCCTTTCCTGGAATGGCTGCCGGTGCGCGACATCGAGTTGCAGCCGCTGGTGCCCGGCGCCGAGGTGATCTGCGTGGCGCTGGGCGCGCTGATCCCTTGCCTGCTGGCCTACGGCGTCGTGCGCACCTGGCCGCAGCGTGTGGTCATGCTGATGGTGGCGCTGGCCGGGGGCATCACGCTGACGGCTCTGTCGGCGGCTTTGAGTTACGGCCCGGATCATGCCTGGGCCTGGCTGGATTTCCCGGTGCAGGTGGGCCTGATCATGGGCGGCGTGCTGGCCCTGTTGCTGCTGCCGGTGCCGCGCCGGGCCAGTGCCGCATTGCTGCTGGTCGCGCTGTGTGTGCACCTGTCCCTGCTGAACCAGGCGCCGGCCGGCCCCTACTTTGCCGAGACGCTGCAGATCTGGGAGCAGGGCCGTTTTGTGCGTTTCAACGGCCTGGCCCAGTGGCTGGGCTGGCTCTGGCCGTTTGCGGCGCTGGTCTACGTGCTGGTGCGTTTGTCCGTGCGCAAGTCCGGAGATGCGCGCGAAAGTAAAATCGGGGCATGACCCCAACCAGTGCGACGACAGGTGCGGCCCCGGCCGCCGCTTCCCCGGATTCCTATTACGAGCGGCACATCTTTTTTTGCCTGAACCAGCGTGAGAACGGCGAGGACAGCTGCGCCAACCACCGGGCGCAACAGGGCTTTGACCGCTGCAAGGCGCAGGTCAAGGCCGCCGGCCTGGCCGGACCGGGCCAGGTGCGCGTCAACAAGGCCGGTTGCCTGGACCGCTGCGCCGCCGGCCCGGTGGCCGTGGTTTACCCCGAGGCGGTCTGGTACACCTATGTGGATGCGAATGACATCGATGAGATCGTCGAGTCGCATCTCAAAAATGGGCAGGTGGTCGAGCGCCTGCTGACGCCGCCGCATCTTGGGCGCTGATCTTCGGCATTGACAGAAAACATGACTGCTTTTTGCCTCCAGCCAACGACTGGCGGGCGTAAGAAGCTATAAATTCGATAGCATTTTTCTCCCCAGGAAGGTTGCCCCTTGAACGCCCACACCCAGAAAAGCACATTCCCCGGCCCGGCCGGCGCCATCGAAATGGCCCTGGACGCGCCGGCGGGTGTGTCGCGCGGCGTCGCGGTGATCGCGCATCCGCACCCGCTGTTCGGCGGCACGATGGATAACAAGGTGGTGCAGACGCTGGCGCGCGCCTTCACCCAGAGCGGCTGGACCGCGGTTCGCTTCAACTTTCGCGGTGTCGGCGCCAGTGAAGGTGTTTACGACGAGGGGCGCGGCGAGGTCGAGGACATGCTGGCGGTGGTGCAGCAGGCCGCGCCCGGGGGCGCGCTGGCGCTGGCCGGTTTTTCCTTCGGCGGTTTTGTGACCTCGCAGGTGTTTGCGCGCCTGCAAGCGGAGCGGGCCATCGACAAGCTGGTGCTGGTGGCCCCGGCGGCCAGCCGTTTTGCGGTTGCGCCAGTGGCCGAGGCTGCGCATGAACAGACGCTGGTCATCCACGGCGAGCAGGACGACACCGTGCCGCTGCAGGCGGTGATGGACTGGGCCCGGCCCCAGCTACTGCCTGTTACGGTTGTCCCCGGTGGCGGCCATTTCTTTCATGGACAATTGCCGCTGCTGAAAAGTCTGGTCGCGCGCCACCTGCGTTGAACGCTTCATCCTTACGCCCTCCATTTCCAGGTTTTACTTCCCCATGCGTTTTGCTTCCCTTTTTCGCGGCCTGGCCGCTTCCCTGGCTTTTGTTTCTTCTGCCTGTTTCCTGCCGGCGGCACACGCCCAGATGCCGCAGCCGCCCGAAGTGGCTGCCCGCTCTTATTTGCTGCTGGACGTGACGGCCAACCAGATCCTGGCGGCCAAGGACATCGATTCGCCGGTCGAGCCGGCCTCGCTGACCAAGCTGATGACCGAATACCTGGTGTTCGACGCGCTGAAGTCGAAAAAGATCGACCTCAAGCAGACCTTCGGCGTCAGCGAACGCGCCTGGAAGATGCCCGGTTCGCGCATGTTCATCGACCCCAAGATGCAGGTGCCGGTGGAAGACCTGATCAAGGGCATGATTGTCCAGTCGGGCAACGACGCCACCATGGCGCTGGCCGAGGGGGTGGGCGGCACGGCGGAAAACTTCGTCAAACTCATGAACCAGCAGGCCAAGGCGCTGGGCATGAACTCCACCAGTTACAAAAATCCCGAGGGGCTGACCGAGCCCGGCCACACCACCACGGCGCGCGACCTGAGCATCCTGTCAATCCGCCTGATGCAGGATTTCCCCGATTACATGGGGTTTTCGGCGATCAAGAAATACCGCTACCCCGGCACGCCGGCCGCCAACGACACCAACCGCAACACCCTGCTGTTCCGCGATCCCTCGGTGGACGGCCTGAAAACCGGCCACACCAACGCCGCCGGTTACTGCATGATTGCCACCGCCAAACGCGACTTCCCGAACCTGGGCGCTGCCGGCGCCCCCGGCAGCCGGCGCCTGCTGGCCATCGTGCTGGGCGCCGCCAGCGACAGCGACCGGGCCAACGAGTCGCAAAAGCTGCTGAACTGGGGCTACACCGCCTTCGAGGCGGTCAAATTGTTCGACGCCGGCCAGCCGGTGGCTTCACCCAGTGTCTGGAAGGGCAAATCAAATACCGTCAAGCTGGGCCGGCCGCAGGCCATTGTGCTGGCCATTCCTGCCGGCAGCTCGGCCAGACTCCAGACCCAGGTCGCCCGGCCGGATCCGCTGGTGGCGCCGTTTGTCAAAGGCCAGGCCGTGGGCACCCTGAAGGTCACCACCGGCGCCGGCCAGCCGGTGGCGGACATCCCGCTGGTGGCGCTGGAGGCGGTCGAGGAGGCCGGCATCGTGGGCCGCGCCTGGGATTCGATCCGGCTCTGGATCAAATAAGCCGGTTTGCCCCGCTTTTCAGGCCGGGTTCGGGTGGCTGGCCCCGGAACCGGGCCGGCAAGATTGCGGCGGGGCGCCCAAACTGCTACACTCGAGGGCTTTTCCGGAAATTCCGGGGAGATTCTCGTTTTCAGCTAAATATTCACGTATTTATCAGTCAAGTCAGAAATCAGACGTTTAGGGACGTTTTTACATGCCAACCATTAATCAGCTAGTCCGTCAGGGGCGCGAGGTCGAAAAGATCAAGTCCAAGAGCCCTGCGATGGAAAACTCTCCGCAGCGCCGCGGTGTGTGCACCCGTGTGTACACCACGACGCCCAAGAAGCCCAACTCCGCTCTGCGTAAGGTTGCCAAAGTGCGCCTGACCAACGGTTTTGAAATCATTTCCTACATCGGCGGCGAAGGCCACAACCTGCAGGAGCACAGCGTGGTGCTGGTTCGCGGCGGTCGTGTCAAGGACTTGCCCGGTGTGCGTTACCACATCGTCCGTGGTTCGCTCGACCTGCAAGGCGTGAAAGACCGCAAGCAGTCGCGCTCCAAGTACGGCGCGAAAAAACCAAAGGCCAAGTAAGCCCTCCGGCTGAAAGTCCCAACGGCTCGGGGCAAGTTCTCCGCGCCGGAAGAAGTTGTCACAACGTCTTCAAAACAAGGTGTTTCAATCGTCCTGGCAGGTGGTTGAAACGAAGTGACCCAAGTGCAAATTGTTGCGCCGGTCGAGTAAGTGAGGGTTTTGATAACCCTCGCGGCATGGCCCGAAACGGCAATGCCAACTGAAGCAAAGAGGTGAAAAAATGCCACGTCGTCGCGAAGTCCCTAAACGTGAAATTCTTCCTGATCCGAAATACGGCAATGTTGACCTTGCCAAATTCATGAACGTAATCATGCAAGGCGGCAAGAAGGCCGTCGCAGAGCGCATCATTTACGGCGCGCTCGACTTCATCGAGAAAAAGAACCCGGGCAAAGATCCGCTGGAGGCCTTCCACATGGCCATCGGCAACATCAAGCCCATGGTTGAAGTGAAGTCCCGCCGCGTTGGCGGTGCCAACTACCAGGTGCCGGTTGAAGTGCGCCCGGTCCGCCGCATGGCCCTGGCCATGCGCTGGCTGAAAGAAGCCGCCAAGAAGCGCGGCGAGAAGTCCATGTCCCTGCGTCTGGCCAATGAGCTGATGGAAGCTACCGAAGGCCGTGGCGGCGCCATGAAAAAGCGTGATGAAGTTCACCGCATGGCCGAAGCCAACAAGGCATTCAGCCACTTCCGCTTCTAAAGGCGGGAGCCATGTTTGCTGCGCGGATTTGACGCGTTGCCGGCCGGAGTCGCTGGCGCCCAGGCGCCCTGATTCCTGCCGGTTCAAGCCCATTTCCTGCCGACTGCGTGCAAAACGTGCAGCCGGCAGACGCGTAGAAAAAACATGAAAAGTGTTTTAGCAACGAGTCTTTGTTCGTCTTTCGAACTGAAAGTAATTTATGTCCCGCGCTACCCCCATTCAAAACTACCGCAACATTGGTATTTCCGCGCACATTGACGCCGGCAAAACCACGACCACCGAGCGGATCCTCTTTTACACCGGCGTGAACCACAAGATCGGTGAAGTTCATGACGGCGCGGCCACCATGGACTGGATGGAGCAGGAGCAGGAGCGTGGCATCACGATTACTTCCGCTGCAACCACCTGCTTCTGGAAGGGCATGGACACGTCCCTGCCAGAGCACCGCATCAACATCATCGACACGCCCGGCCACGTGGACTTCACGATTGAAGTCGAGCGTTCCATGCGTGTGCTCGACGGCGCCTGCATGGTGTATTGCGCCGTGGGCGGCGTCCAGCCCCAGTCGGAAACCGTCTGGCGTCAGGCCAACAAGTACAAGGTGCCACGCCTGGCCTTTGTGAACAAGATGGACCGCACCGGTGCCAACTTCTTCAAGGTCGTGGACCAGATGAAACTGCGCCTGAAGGCCAGCCCCGTGCCCATGGTGATCCCCATCGGCGCCGAGGAAAACTTCACCGGCGTGGTAGACCTGCTGAAAATGAAGGCCATCATCTGGGACGAAGCGTCCCAGGGCATGAAGTTCACCTACAGCGACATCCCTGCCGAGCTCGTCGAGTTGGCCAAGGAATGGCGCGAGAAGATGGTCGAGGCTGCTGCCGAGGCATCGGAAGAGTTCATGAACAAATACCTTGAAGAAGGTGATTTGACCGAAGAGGAAATCAAGCTGGGCATCCGTACGCGTACCATCGCCAGCGAGATCCAGCCGATGTACTGCGGGTCCGCGTTCAAGAACAAGGGCGTGCAGCGCATGCTGGACGCCGTGATCGAGTTCATGCCCTCGCCGATCGACATCCCGCCTGTCAAGGGCATGGATGAAGACGAAGCGCCGGTGACCCGCAAGGCCGACGACGAAGAGAAATTCTCTGCATTGGCATTCAAGCTGATGACCGACCCGTTTGTGGGCCAGCTCACCTTTGTGCGCGTCTATTCCGGCGTGCTGAAGAAGGGCGACAGCGTCTACAACCCGATCAAGGGCAAGAAAGAGCGTATCGGCCGTATCGTGCAGATGCACGCGAACAACCGCGAAGAGGTCAGCGAAATCCGCGCCGGCGACATCGCCGCCTGCGTGGGCCTCAAAGACGTGACCACGGGTGAAACCCTGTGTGACCCGGATGCCATCGTCATGCTCGAGCGCATGGTCTTCCCCGAGCCTGTGATTACCCAGGCCGTGGAACCCAAGACCAAGGCCGACCAGGAAAAAATGGGCATCGCGCTGCAGCGCCTGGCGCAGGAAGACCCGTCTTTCCGCGTCAAGACCGACGAAGAGTCTGGCCAGACCCTGATCGCCGGCATGGGCGAGCTGCATCTGGAAATCATCGTGGACCGCATGAAACGCGAGTTCGGCGTGGAAGCCAACGTCGGCAAGCCCCAGGTGGCTTACCGCGAGACCATCCGCAAGACCATCGAAGATGCCGAAGGCAAGTTCGTGCGCCAGTCGGGCGGCAAGGGCCAGTACGGCCACGTGGTGCTCAAGATCGAACCCAATGAAATGGGCAAGGGCATCGAGTTCGTCGACGCCATCAAGGGTGGTGTGGTTCCGCGCGAATACATCCCTGCGGTCGAAAAAGGCATTCACGAGGCCGTGACCTCGGGCGTGCTGGCCGGTTACCCGGTGGTCGACGTCAAGGTGACGCTGCATTTCGGGTCGTACCACGACGTGGACTCGAACGAAATGGCCTTCAAGATGGCCGCGATCTTCGGTTTCAAGGAAGGCTGCCGCAAGGCCGGCCCGGTGATCCTGGAGCCGATGATGGCTGTCGAGGTGGAAACGCCTGAAGACTACGCCGGCAACGTGATGGGCGATCTGTCCTCACGCCGCGGCATGGTGCAGGGCATGGAAGACATGGTCGGTGGCGGCAAGGCCATCAAGGCCGAAGTGCCCCTGTCCGAGATGTTCGGTTACTCGACCACGCTGCGTTCGATGTCGCAGGGCCGGGCCACCTACACCATGGAATTCAAGCACTACTCGGAAGCCCCGCGCAATGTGTCCGAAGCCATCATGGCTGCACGCGCCAAGTAAGTAAACCAGTGCCGGTTCCGGAAGGGGCCGGCACTTTCTTTTTCCTGTCTGCGATTGTGTGCCCCTCACTGCCCGTGGTGATGGAACCAGCAACACAGTGCAAACGTTAAACCATACACGGGCGCGTTCTTTCTCTGGAGTTAAAAATGGCAAAAGGCAAATTTGAGCGGACCAAGCCGCACGTCAACGTTGGCACGATTGGGCACGTTGACCATGGCAAGACCACCCTGACG